>CDZT01043711.1_pt1 | contig 229890 bp, 186 predicted proteins | sample 557531 | NCBI WGS metagenome assembly CDZT01 (sample SAMEA3182066, study PRJEB8094) | gut metagenome | biome: human; feature: gut; material: Stool; isolation source: human stools | place: Canada | collected 2013-03-05
ATGTACTTCTCTTAAGAAGATAAAGTGACCGTAGCTACTCTTTCAAGTTTTATATGTAGATGTACTTCTCTTAAGAAGAGTAGTATGTTTTAGTATAAGTGAACACTTGCCTTTTAGAATAGCGATGCAAGGGATGATTAAAGGAATAAAAGATTCCTACTTTTGGAAAGTGTTTTGTAACTGCTTGATTATTAACAAATAAAATAATCATGCAGGATTGGTGATATTTGCCTGAACTAAAGTATATCAATGGGAAATACTGAATACGCACAATGGTATGTCATGCGTGATTTGAAACGGTGCAATGCTAAAAAGCCGGCATACAAACAATTGCAAGAAGCGGGTGTAAAGGTATTTGTCCCCTTGAAATGGCAAATCATTTTGCAAAAGGGCAAAAAGGTGCGTGAGAAAGTTCCGGCCATTCAAGATTTGCTCTTTGTTTATGATTCCCGTCAGCATTTGGACTCCATTGTGGAAAGAACCAAAACGCTTCAATACCGTTGGTTGCGGAATACGTTCCGGGAACCTATGACTGTGTCTGATTTGGAAATGGACAGATTCATACAAGCCGTCAGCAGTTCCGATTCCCCCAAATATTATTTGCCGGAAGAGATAACCCCTCAGATGTGCGGACGCAAAATTCGGATTATAGGAGGTCCTCTCAATGGATATGAGGGCTGTTTGCTTAAAATACGAGGCAGCAAGATAAAACGCTTGCTTGTCGAATTAAAGGGTTATCTCGCTGTTGGTGTGGAGGTTCTTCCTGAATATATTCAATTTGTCTGATACGATATTTATGACTGTTATTTTGAATGTAATGGACAATCCTAGGGCCTTTTGGGTTGTCAATTCCTTGTTTGTATTCGCCTTGAGCGTATTTTGTGCCGGCGTCTTGATTCCACAAATCTTGTTGATATCATTTCGTAAGCGTCTGTTTGATGTGCCTGATGAACGGAAGATCCATCAGGGGGTAGTACCCCGTTTAGGAGGGATAGCCTTCAAACCGGTTGTCTTTTTCTCGGTGGCACTTGCTTTGGGACTCAGTATGTTGTTGGGATACAGTCAGCTTCTTGGTAATATCGGCAGTGAAAGCCGCCCGTTGGCATTCGGCTTCTGTACCATTATGATGCTTTATCTGGTTGGGATGGCTGATGACCTGATTGGTATCCGTTACCGTGCCAAGTTCGCCATACAGATTATTTGCGGATTACTGGTTATTGCAGGCGGGCTGTGGATCAATAACCTGCACGGTTTGCTGTTTATTCACGCTCTTCCTGAATGGATTGGATACCCCATTACCGTATTCGCTGTGGTATTTATTATCAATGCCATCAATCTGATAGATGGGATAGACGGATTGGCTTCCGGATTGTGTGGAGTGGCTATGCTTTTTTATGGATTGGTGTTTTTTATAATAGGCGAATACATTTATGCCCTGCTCGCTTTTGCGACACTTGGAGTGCTCGTTCCCTTTTTCTATTATAACGTATTTGGAGATCCTGCCAAAAAGAACAAAATATTCATGGGTGATACCGGTAGCTTGACGATTGGTATGATGACTTGCATTTTAAGTCTGAAACTGCTTGACGGGTTTCCGGTAAATCACTCTATGCAACAGCCTAATGCTTTCTTTTTAGCCTATTCACCGCTTATCATTCCCTGTTTTGATGTGGTACGGGTTTATTTGCACCGTGTGCGAAACGGAAAGAATCCCTTTTTGCCAGATAAGAACCATATCCATCACAAAATGCTTGCTGTTGGCATGAGACAGCGTACAGTTATGATTGCCATTGTACTGGTATCTGTCTGTTTTACACTGTGCAATATTCTGCTTTCACGTTATATAAATGTAACCTTGCTTTTAATACTGGACATCTTTATATGGACCTTGGGTAATCTATGGTTAACCCGTAGAATCCATATTACTCATTCGAAACTATAGTTTTATATCAATATGAATTTTTGCAAAAATTTAATTGGGGCAATATTACTCCTGTTTTTAGGAGCTTGCTCAACTTCAAAAGAAGTCACTTATTTTCAAGATTTACGTCCGGGCGAAAGCGAATTGGCGCTAACTGCTCCGGTAGAGATTAAGATTCAACCGAAAGACAAATTGTCTATTTTAGTCAACAGCCAGGATTTGCGCCTGACCAACCTGTTTAACTTGCCAATTGTTTCTCAACAGATCGGCATGGAGGGCTCTTCCGGTTCTAATCGTGGTGTGTCTGGTTATACGGTAGATTCCAAAGGGAACATTGACTTTCCCGTGTTGGGAGAAATTCACATAGCCGGTATGACCCGTGAAGAGGTGGCTGCCTATATTAAGAAAGAGCTACAGTCGCATGATTTGATTAAAGACCCTGTCGTTACGGTGGAATATATGAATCTCAGCGTAGCCGTAATGGGTGAAGTGAACAATCCCGGCCGTTTTAGTATCGACAAGGATAACCTTACAATCCTGGATGCCTTAAGCCAGGCGGGAGACCTCACTATCTACGGAAAGCGGGAAAAGGTATTGGTGTTGCGTCAAGAAGAAGGAAAACAACGGGTTTATGGAGTCAATCTTTGCTCTGCCGAGCATCTTTACACTTCGCCTGCTTATTATCTGCAACAGAATGATGTGGTATATGTGGAGCCTAATGCTACCAAAGCCCGTCAGTCTACCGTAAACGGGAACAATGTGCGCAGCACCTCTTTCTGGATTTCCCTGGCTTCTTTATTGACCTCCATCGCTGTACTTATCGCTAAATAAAAAAGAGAAATGGCTACTATTCAGAATAAATCAACAGTACAAAATACGCAGGATTTCATTACCATACAGGATTTATTTTACCTCTGTCTCAACAAATGGCACTGGTTTGCCATTTCATTGGCCTTATGTTTGGGGGGTGCGACCTTTTATCTGTTGAGAACCCCATCGGTATATGTCAGGACTGCCTCTATTTTGATTAAAGACGATTCCAAAGGGAAATCTTCTTCTACGGATATGGAGTCTTTTTCCGATTTGGGACTGTTTACGACCAACACCAATGTCTATAACGAGATGGGAACTTTGAAGTCTCCCGACATCATGCGTGAAGTGGTGTCTCGATTGCATTTGGAAATGAATTATCAGACAGACGGACGTTTTCATAAACAGACTGTGTATGGAAACCAACTTCCTGTCCAGGTGGTGATTCCTAATCTTTCCGAGAATGAATCCGCAACTTTCGAACTGCATCTGGCAAAGGATGGTGCAGTGGAATTATCCTCTTTTACACGGAATGGGACAGAAATAGAAAATGATGGTTTTGTGAAAGGCAATTTGAATGACAGTATTCAAAGCCCCCTAGGCCCTATTGTCGTTATTCCATCGGCTGCCTATTCAGATAAAACGGTAAGCACAATTTATGTAACCCGCCAGTCTTTGTCTGCGGCATCAGCTGGCTGTTCTGCTCGCTTGAATATATCCCAGAACGATGAGAAGTCCAATATCATCACGTTGTCTTTCCAGGATGTGTCCACCCAACGGGCGGAAGATGTGCTCAATACCCTTATATCCGTTTACAATGAGAACTGGGTAAGGGACAAGAATCAGATAGCGGTTAGTACATCCATGTTCATCAATGAGCGTTTGGGTGTGATTGAGGGTGAGCTTGGCAATGTGGATGATGATATATCTTCTTTCAAAAGTGAGCATTTGCTGCCGGATGTACAGGCGGCGGCAAATATGTATATGACTCAAGCCAATGAAGCCAATGCTGCAATTCGTGAATTGAACAACCAGGCATATATGGCCCGATACATAAAGAACTATTTGACCAATGAAAACAATAAGCATCAGTTACTCCCTGCCAATTCCGGCATTGAAAATGCAAGCCTTGCCACACAACTGAATGAATATAATACCAAGTTATTGGAGCGCAATAGCTTGGTGTCTCACAGTAGTGTCAAGAACCCCTTAGTCAGGGAAATGGACAAGTCGTTGGATGATATGCGAAGCGCTTTGATCACTTCCATTGACAACCAAATGGTAGCTTTGCGTGCACAAATCAGAAGTTTGGAGGCCATTGGGGGACAGGCAACCTCGCAGATTGCCTCCAACCCGAAGCAGTCCAAATACCTGCTTAGCGTGGAACGCCAACAAAAGGTGAAGGAGTCACTTTACCTATATCTGTTACAAAAACGTGAGGAAAACGAGCTTTCTCAGGCATTTACGGCCTACAATACCCGTATTATAACAAAGCCTGGAGGAAGCATGATTCCTACCGCTCCCGTAAAGAAGAACATTTTCCTGGTGGCTTTTGCCTTGGGTATATTGATACCGGTAGTCATTGTGTTCATGCGTGAAAACATGAATACCCGTGTTCGTGGAAGAAAAGACCTGGAAGGCTTGAGCGTTCCTTTTATCGGAGAGATTCCTTTGGCTATGCGTGGTAAGAAGAAAGTAAAATCGCATGAAGCACATACCATTGTAGTTAAAGAAGGAAGCCGTGACATTATGAATGAGGCTTTCCGCGTCTTGCGTACCAATCTGGAATTCATGATTGGCAAAGACAAATCCTCTAATGTGATTGTTGTTACCTCGTTTAATCCGGGTAGTGGAAAATCATTCTTGACTATGAACATAGCTATGAGCCTTGCCATCAAAAATAAAAAAGTATTGGTTATTGACGGCGACCTTCGCCATGCCTCTGCTTCAGCTTATATCCATTCACCCAAAATTGGTTTGAGTAATTATTTAGGAGGACAAGTGGATCGGATTTCTGACATTATTGTTACAGATGAGAAACATGCTTCATTCAGTTTCATCCCCGTAGGAACCATCCCTCCCAATCCGACCGAACTGTTGTTTGATGACCGGTTACGGGAAGCAATCGATACTTTAAAGCAACAATATGATATTGTATTGATTGACTGTCCGCCGGTTGAACTGGTAGCCGATACGCAAATCATAGAGAAATTGGCCGATCGTACGATTTTTGTGGTACGTGCAGGCCTGTTGGAGCGCAGCATGCTTCCAGAGTTGGAAAATATTTACCGAGAAAAGAAGTACAAGAATATGTCTGTAATTCTCAATGGAACGGAAGGATCTGGCGGACGGTACGGTTATCAGTATGGTTACAAGTACGGCTACAATTATGGATATGCCGGATATACGAAGGAAGAGTAAACGGAAAGATGTGGCCTTTCAGAAAGCGTATCAGCCTTGCTGACAGTGGAATCTTTCGGGAATTCACCGACTGGCACTGTCATCTGCTCCCCGGAGTGGATGACGGCGTGCAGACAATGGAAGAGAGTCTGCAAATCCTATCCCTCTATGAACAGTTGGGTGTAAAAGATGTTTGGTTGACTCCGCACATCATGGAGGATATGCCAAATACGACATCCATTCTGAAAGCCCGTTTTGAGGAATTGAAAACTGTTTATCAAGGAAACATCGCACTGCATCTTGCAGCTGAGAATATGCTCGATAACCTCTTCGAGGAACGCTTGGCGAAGAGTGACCTGCTTCCGTTGAGCAAAAACGGGAAGCACCTATTAGTAGAGACTTCCTACTTCAATCCTCCGATAGGATTGAACAACATCCTACTCCGCATCAAGTCGAAAGGATATACACCTGTTCTGGCGCATCCTGAACGGTATAATTACATGGAGGAGAGCGACTACCGTCAATTGAAAGGATTGAGTGTAAAATTTCAACTTAATCTCTTCTCTTTGGTCGGTGCATACGGAACAGAAGTAAGGAAGAAAGCCAGATGGCTGATGAAAAAAGGTTTCTATGACTTGGCGGGCAGCGACACACACGGTTTCGCTGTCTTGGAGTCAACTATATACAAACAAAAATTACCACAAACCGGCTATGAACAGATGTTCAAAGCCGATCTATGGTAACTGAAAACAGATTAAGTAGCAGATTCAATGTTATGGTATTCACACATTCGTAACTATTCAGCAATAAATATTTTCACTAATGGTTGTATTAAGAAGAAAATAGTTTTATGCAAGAAAAATAAAAAAGAATATGTAAACAAATAGAAAGTAGATGTATCTATTTTGCATGCTTTTCTCTTTTTCTTAGCAAACACTATCATCGGAAATATCTGATTATCAACTTTGTTTAATCGCTGAATAGTTACATACATTCTTTTAATTGTTAATTATGTGTAAAGTAAATTTGTATCATGTCAGAAGGACACGGACATGATGTACCGCACCGGACACTTTATCTTTATAATCGAACTCTCCGAAGTCTTCCAATGAACTGCGGATCGTATCCGTGAAATGTTTCTTATTTCTGAAAGCCAAGCCATCATTGCTAACCATTATGACAACATTTATAAAAAAATAGATAGTGTGTCCAGTTTGATGTCCTAGCTTTTAGTTCAAAAAAGATATGATATAAGTTCCAAAGTTTTGATAATCACACCTCTTTAAAACATAATGACCTCATGAATTAGCAATACTTTTTCGTCTGTTAAAATTGTACCTAAAAACAATACTATTTCAGTTAATAATCAATAGATTAAGTTGTTAATTCAATATCAAAAACGAGAACGTAGAACAGGACACCCTAAAAAATAGATGCTTACAAGAGAATGCCTACAGTCGTTGCACGCTTAGAACCAAGTAAGAAAAATGCCGGGTATGGTACGGTTTATTATCGAATCTACAAGGGGCACAATCGGAGGATGGAATTTTCTTCTCGTCTTCACATATCTGTTATTTCTTGGGATGAAGCCATGCGGACAGTAAAAGGAGATAATCCCGAAGCTTGTCGCTTCCGTACCCAAATCCGGACAGACCTTGAACTTTTGCGTAAAATCATTACGGAAGATGATGCCGGTCTTCTGACTATGGGCGACATAATACATATTTTCAAACGCCAAAGAACGGTTTTTAATCATCCAAAATAGAAAGATGGAAATTTTAAAAAAAACTTTTAACGGATGTAGGGACTATGTCAACATGGTGTATAGTAAAATCACTTTGGCTGTAAGTTACTATTAAATTCAGATTCTATATTGATTTTGTTTAACATTTGGCATATTTAAAATATTAAATTAAGACAATCTTTATGAAATTATCAATTATCATACCAGCTTACAACGTTGAGCAATATATAGGTAAATGTCTGGATTCCGTTTATAAATATCCCTCATCTGAAAGGGATTTTGAGGTGATAGTTATTGATGATGGTTCATCGGATAACACCTTGACTATTGCAAATGACATAAAGTATGCACATACGAATCTAAAGGTAATCCACAAGGAGAATGAAGGTGTGTGTACTGCTAGAAATTTAGGATTGGAGGAAGCAAAGGGTGAATATGTCATGTTTGTAGATGCCGATGACTGGATAATGGGGGGGGGTAAAACAGCTTATTGAAAGTATAGATAGGCATAAAGGGGCAGAAGTAATAGCTTTTCGTTGCTATTTGGATGACGGGACAACAGAGTTCGGAAAATGGAACTTCCCAACATACAAAGTATATAAAGGAACCGACTTGTTCTTGTCACATAGTTTTGTTCGAGGCAGTGTGTGTGGGGCTTTCTATTCCCTGAAATTTCTGAATAAGTATTCCATAAGATTTCCGCTTGGTATCACACACGGTGAGGACACATTTTTCTCTACCCTTGTAGGAATGTATGCTGAAAACTACCAATTTGAAGACAAACATATATACACCGTTTACGCAAGACAAGGAAGCGCATGCAGGACACATGATATGAAACGGGTATATCGATATAAAAACAACTTGATAACCATTAACGAATATCTGAACGATCATCCAAACCTTACCGAAGAACAAAAAAGCATGATGAGAAATCTCTTATTCAATGTACTAAGTAGTTCCATCATCATGTATATGTTCGTAGGCGGGCGCAATCCATGGTATCTAAAACGAATGTTAGGAATCAAGCAATACCTGCCCATCAGTATCAACGGTGTATCAAACATGATAACGAAAAACAAGATACGGTTAATGAATTTCTCGTACGTACTGTATTTCGTATTGTATCAAGTGTATTTTAAATTCAAGAAAATAATATAGGATTACAATAATGGTAAGCAGTGTAAGAAGCAATTTCCTTTGGAATTTATTACTTAATATATCAGGTTACTTATACTCCATTCTCACATTTCCATATGTAACACGGGTATTGGGAGCTGAAGGACTTGGTATTGCGAGTTTTGCTTTGAGCATCATTGATTATGCAATACTGTTGGCTTCACTCGGAATAAGTGCAGTAGGAATACGCTATATCGCACAAAATAGCGACGATGAGAAGAAAAGGACAGAAGTGTTTAATGGATTGACTTCGATACATTTGACTTTGTCACTTGTTTTGTTGCTAATTTACTTGCTTTGTGTTACTTATATCCCCCAATTAAGCGAATATAAGACGCTTTATTGGATAGGCGGAACAAAGATACTGTTCAATGTCTTTCTCGTGGAATGGTTGTTTCAGGGTATGCAGGATTTTAGATATATTACGCTGAGAACCTTGTTTATAAGAACACTATATATTTTAGGCATCTTTCTTTTTGTCAGGGATAGAGGTGATTATGATAACTACTTTTATGTGACCATTGGTCAAATAGCCGTTAATGCTACAATAAACTGGAAATATTCAAGGAGATATGCCGGATTTAAGTACAGTATTCGGAAATGCAAAGAATATCTTTTTCCTATCTTATCTATGGGAATAGACAAGATACTGCTATCTTTCTACGCTACATTCAATGTTCTGTTTTTGGGATTCAGTTGCGGGAATCTTGCAGTAGGCTACTATACAGCTGCAATAAAGTTATATACAATCATCCTGTCTGTAATCGTTGCATTCAACTCTGTATTTGTTCCCTATCTTAATGATATCTATGCAAAAGGTAACTTGAATGCATTTCGGGAGATAATCATAAGGTCGATACGACTGATTAGTACAGTATCTATACCATTAATTGTAGGTGGAATCATACTGGCACCACAGATAATCATGTTAGTCGCAGGGGCAGGTTATGAGAATGCAGTCTTTCCTTTCAGGGTGATACTCATTCAAGTTTTGTTTGTCGGCTTGGCACAAGTATTCAAAGACCAGATATTATTAACATATAAAAAATTCAAGCAGATACTTTTTGTCACATGTTTGACAACCAGTCTTTCACTTTTGATGATTGTCATATTAGTTCCTCATTATGCAGAAAAAGGAACGGCATTGGCAGTTGCAGTACCGCACCTGATTGAAATTATCATGTTTACTCATTATGCACGTAAATGCATAGACATTCCCCCTATATATCAGCATTTGGCTACTAATTGTCTGATTAGCGTTCCCATCATTGTAATATGCGAAATCGCAAAAACATATATAAACCATTATGTGATAGTATTGGTGACAGCTATCATTATTTCTTTTACCTATTGGACTTTTGTGCAGTTCTATATCATAAAAGACACACTTTTGTTAGATCAAATAAAAAAGATAATATGTCAAGTTATGCTGAAAAAGAACGGATAGCTTGGATTGACTGGGCAAAGGCGTTACTGATTTATTTTGTCGTAGTGGGACATGCCGGTTGTAAAGACAATGTACAAATCATACTGTATGCATTTCATATGCCCGCATTTTTTGTCATTTCCGGCTATCTGTATAGACCTAGGCAATGCCTGAAAACCATCAAGTGTCTGGTCGTTCCCATTATCATCTATTCCACCATTAATTTGGTTTTCAAGTTTGCCTTGGACATGACAAGACAAGGATGCATAGATCTATTCCATTATGCTACGATGTCTTGGAGGGCTTTTTATGCAGTGGCATGGGGGAAGGATGGTTACGTCACCTTATTTGTCGGAGTATGGTTCGTCGTTGTACTCGCCTTGTGCCGTTGTCTTATGGGAGATGTGAAGAACTTCAAATTCATCAGCCAACATTACATTGAATTAGCACTTTTGATGATGTTATGGATGGTTTGTGAAAAATATATATTCCCGACTAATTCGAGTGATATACAAGATATGTATCTTTATAGAGTACTATCTTGTTTCCCATTCATGGCATTAGGGAAATTTATAAAAGAAGAAGAACTACAACTTGTTGGTTTTATGAATTATAAATTCCCCCCCCCCTAAAAAGCTGCATGGTACATTAAGCATAATACTAATCTTGATATTGGGTATTATTGTTGCACTGGATAATGGATTGGTCTATGTATGGAGTAATGATTATGGTGATAACACGTTCGTGTTTTTCGCAGGTGCAATCATTCTGTCATTCTCATTGTTCAAAGCCTGCAACTATTTAAAAGCAAATATGTTTATCAAGACCATAAGTAGCGGAACACTGATGATATTGGGTGTGCATAGCATAACAATAGTAGTATTTCATAACGCTCTTGAATTGTGTTATATAGCCAATACATTCATCGAACCGTGGATAGTCGGATTGCTAACAATGTTAGTTTGCTACTATCCTATCCGGTGGTTATCTTTAAAATTTCCCATCTTGTTGGGTAAATAAAATCAATCCATGCAGCAGTTTCAGAGTTTATTATGTAACTTCTACCTCTTTGTAAAATATTGCTGGGGGGGGGTAAAACGACGTTTGACTCAAGCAATCGTCGTCACAATACTAAAGAACGCGAAAGTTAATTTTCATGAAGAGAGTATTATTTTTTATGGAATGCCTGTCTTGAACATTCAAAAAGGAGCGCATATCTTCATTGGTCGACATTTTATATGCACATCAGGTATACAATATCCAATAGACAACAAAATATGCAGTAAGATTAACGTCATGAAAGATGCCACATTGTCTATAGGGGATGATGTGGGAATGTCGAATACGTGTATTCACTGTCATAAAAGTATTACCATCGAAAAGGGAACAAAGATAGGTGCGGGATGCTTGATTGTTGATACAGACTTTCATAGTCTACATTGGGAGGACAGAGCCGACCATACAGACATAGAAAAAAGACAGTGTAAGCCAGTCTATATAGGAGCATACGCATTCATCGGTACTAACAGTATCATACTGAAAGGCGTAAATATCGGAGAAAAAGCAATAATAGGAGCAGGGAGTGTCGTGTCAAGAGATATTCCTTCCGGTGAAATTTGGGGTGGTAATCCTGCCAAATTTATCAAGAAGATACCATAGTCATGATAAAAGAAATTGAAGTAGAAGAAGAGAGGTTGATATTTCAGGATTATATTCTATTTATCATCATCTTTCTCTGTACATATTTTAATTGGGGGGTCTGGAGTACGGTGACATCGTTTTTGCCGCTACTGAAACTAATGGGTGCGCCATTGTTGTGCTTCATTCTTTCGCTCTACTTATTTTCCCATTCGCTAATGAGGAATTATAGAACCTTGTACCAACCTCTCCATTTATTAATCATCATAGCTTCCTTTTGGACTTTTTTCAAACTTTTCCAAACTATACAAGTCACAGGATTCAATGCCGCTTTTACCGTATATCGCCGCAATTATATCGTTCTACCCTCATTCCTGCTGTGTATGCCCTATATATCAGCAATGAGTATTCAACGTCTTGAAAAATTCGCTGGTCTAATACTGAAATGGATCATTCCGCTGACAATCCTGTATGTACTACAATGCTGTGGCGTTCCATTGTTTTCCAGCAATATTACTTACCAAACAAGTGGAGATGTCACAGTACTTCGCAACATTTTAGGTATGCCACCTGTACTTCCTGTGATTTTGGCATTTTGCTTTGTTTGTTACCTCAAACTCCACGAAAAGAGATTCTTGAAATTTGTATTAATAGCCCTTTTCGTAACCTTTATTTCGTTTACGCGTAGCCTGATTGCGTCTGCTGCTTTTGTAGTTACACTTGCAATGCTATTTTACATTTGGAAAAATGGTATACACTCCCGCTTGTTCATGTTGGTGTTCTATGTCTTACTGGCTACAATGCTATTGATGATCATCTACCCCTCAGCATTTTACTTTTGGGACAATCTGATAGATAACACCCTAAATTCACAGCTTGCCAAGAATCAAGGTACCTATGCCTTTAGACAACGACTGATTGAGAACGTTATCATCAAATTAGAAAATCATGATGATATTCTAACAGGATTAGGCTATGTGAGAGATGTCGCCAAAGGAAAATACAGCTTTGTCTTAGGAGGAGATACATATATCGCTCCCATCCTATGGTGCGAAGGCTTCATCGGACTTACATTACGATGCTTGCCGTTTGTATATCTCTTATGGAGCGGTTTTAAGTTGTATAGTCATTCTTTAGACGAAATGGAAGAAGTAATTGGCATAGTGATTCTGGCTTGCGTACTTTCAGAGATTCCCAATTACGTGCAATCATCGGTTATCATGCATTATAATCATGTGATGGCTATGTTATATATGCTTTTGGTATATGCATATAAAAGGCGCAATGAATTTGATTAAAAATAAGATAGCAATATGCTTAAAATTTCAATTGTAACAGTGTCGTTCAATCAAGGACGATTTATCCGTCAAAATATAGAATCAGTTTTGAATCAGGGATATACGAACTTTGAACATATCATCATAGATGGCGGTTCCTGTGATGAAACCATCTCTATACTGAAAGAGTATTCACACCTAAATTGGGTTTCAGAGAAGGACAAAGGGCAATCAGATGGACTGAACAAGGGGTTCAGAAAGGCGACAGGTGAAATAATAGTCTGGATAAATAGTGACGATATGCTCGCACCTGGAGCGTTGCATATCATCGATAATTTTTTCTCCAATAACCCGGACAAGTATCTGCTTACAGGGCATCAAGTCATCATTGATGGTGACGGAAAGAAACTTCGTGTATTGAAAGCACATCCTTTTACATACGACCATTTACTCAATGAGCCGTCGTCTGTAATGCAAAACTCCACCGTATTCAGACGTTCAGTATTAGAGGATGTTGGCTACTTGGACGAACGATTTCACTACACGATGGATCATGAACTGTTCGTGAGAATAGTCCGTAAATATAAAAGCTATACCGTAGATGCGGAAATTGGTTATTTCCGGGTATGGGAAGAAAGTAAAACGACTACATCTCAAATATGCTTTTTCAAGGAATTAGCCCACATGAAAATTAAACATCATGCACGCTTAATTTCCAAAGGAAATGTTTGGTTGGTTTGGCAATTTATCAAAGAGCCATTCAAACGGATACCGGGTTTTAGAAACCTGATAAGAAGAATAAAAGGAGTGGAACTTATACATTGTTGATTAGTAGAGTAATATGGCTGTAAATGTATTGATCATCTCGTCTGCTATCAGTCCAAATGGAGGTACGATAGGCAAAATACGAAAACTTATAACTACATCCAATAGCATTAATTATTCTATCTATTTTGCGTGCAACAAACAGAATATAGCCAGTGCGAAGGAAGAAGACTGTTTTTATAGGTGCAATGGCATTAAAGCCTTTTATGGCGATTATGGGAGGAATCTGTTTCGTTTTGCTTGGGATATACATAATGTGGTAAAGCAGGAAAAAATAGATATTGTACATTTCTATTTTAATGTTGAACATTCATTTGTTTTGGTTTTAAGGCTATTGTGTCCCAAGACCATCTATGTTCGCTCTTTTGTCGGATATATTCCTCTGTCCGGGCTGCAAAAGAGGCTGATGTCACTGGCTATACGCATGGTTGATAATTATATCTATATATCCAAATACATAGAAGCTATGTATCAAAAAGATTTCAAGCAATTGAAATCAAAAAAAGGGACAATCATTTATAACTGTCCGGTGAATGTAGCTGAGGTTTCAAATAGTCAAGAAAGAAACCTTGTATTGTATGTAGGGGGACTCAATAGGCATAAGAACGTATTCCTTCTTGTTGAGATGATGAACCAAGTTGTGAATACATACAGACGTTCAGACATTATCCTGACAATCATTGGTGACGGACCATATCGTGAGGATTTAGAGAAGATGATACATGAGTACGGTGTTGCAGATAATGTCCGGCTGTTGGGATACAAGAAGAATATAGCGGATTATTTAAACAAAGCACAGATTTACGTGCATCCCGCAACAAACGAGGGATTTGGAATCAGTGTGGTAGAAGCTATGTTTATGAAATGTCCTTGCATGGTAGCGAATGCCTCGGCACTGCCCGAACTAATTGATGAGCATTGCGGATACATCCTGCCGCCATCGGATTCTACAGCCTGGGCAAAACAGTTGATAGCGATGGTAGATAATCCATCATTGTGTTGTAGGATGGGGGAAGAGGCCTCTAAAAGAGCACGAAAAATGTTTTCGGAAGAGGCGTTTGTCCATAATCACGACAATTATTATCGTAGTTTAATTAAAAGTAATCATAGACAATGAAAGAAATTGAAATTGCAGTAATCGGACTTGGTTATGTGGGATTGCCATTAGCAAGATTATTCTCCACCAAATTTAGAACAGTGGGATTTGATATGAACAAGGATCGGGTCGAGAGCCTGATGAGTGGACACGATGCAACTCTTGAGGTAGAAGATTCGTTGCTCCAAGAAGCGATTCAGAAGAATGGATTCAAATGTACCACTGACTTGGAAGATATAAGAGACTGCAACTTCTATGTCGTGGCAGTTCCAACTCCTGTGGATGAGAACAACCGACCCGACCTCAAACCATTGTGGGGTGCGAGCGAGACCGTGGGTAAGGTAATATCTAAGGGCGATATTGTGGTTTACGAATCCACTGTATATCCCGGTGTGACCGAAGAGGAATGTTTGCCCGTGGTGGAACGTGTGAGCGGATTAAAATTTAATGTTGATTTCTACGCCGGTTACAGTCCTGAACGCATCAATCCCGGTGATAAACTGCATACCGTCGAGAAAATAAAGAAAGTAACCTCGGGGTCTACACCCGAAATTGCCGATATCGTAGATAGTGTGTACAACTCAGTACTCATCAACGGCACGCATAAAGCACCTTCGATAAAAGTTGCAGAGGCATCGAAGATAATTGAGAACAGCCAGCGTGATGTAAACATTGCCTTTATGAACGAGTTGGCCAAAATATTCAATGCCATGGGAATCGACACGCATGATGTTATTGAAGCGGCAGCCTCGAAGTGGAATTTCATCAAGCTGAGCCCGGGTCTTGTGGGAGGACACTGTATCTCGGTTGACCCCTATTATCTGATTCAGAAAGCACAGGTGTATGGTGTGCTGCCACGTGTGATGTCGAATGCACGTCGCCTTAACGACGGCATGGGAGAGTATGTGGCACAACAGGTCATCAAACTGATGAATAAAAAAGGTGTGCTGGTAAAAGATGCGCATATCTTACTATTGGGCATCACATTCAAGGAGAATTGTCCTGATATCCGTAATACCAAAGTGGTGGATATTTATCATACACTAAAGGAATATACAGCCAATATGACTGTTTGTGACCCATGGGCTGATGCAGATGCTGTAAAGCATGAATACGGGATTAATATTGTCAAAGAAGTCATAAACGATGAAAAGTATGATGCAGTGGTACTTTGTGTGGCACATCATATATTCCTAAATATGGACATACGCAGTATGCTGCGTGATGAGACCAGCGTAGTGTATGATGTGAAAGGAGTGCTTGACCGTACAGTAATCGATGGGAGACTGTAATATGACAATACTCGATCTTATCAAGACAGATCTCGCAGCCATACACGCAAAGAGTGATATGTGGCATATCATCTTATACTCCCTTTTCAGTCATGATAAGCGTGCCTTACTCCTCATCAGATTAGCAAACCGGGGGGGTAATTTCAAGGCTTTGCAAGCATATACTTAAACATTATTATTTTATAGAAGCTAATTGTAAGGATATTGGTCCTTATTTCCGGATGCCCCATCCTTATGGAATCATATTGAGTGCAGAAAAAATCGGTCAGAACTGTCTGATAGGGCAATATGTGACATTGGGTGGCAATAATTGCAAAGAACGCCTTGAGGGAGGAAAATGTATAAGGACCCCTATCGTAGGCGACAATGTAAATATCCTTGCAGGAAGTGTCGTGGCAGGACCAATTATTATTGGAAATGATGTAGTCATCGGATCCAATAGCACTGTTACGTTTGATGTAGAAGCCAATACCCTATTATACAATAGACCGATTGTATCAAAACATAAAATCATTGTCCCTGGCTATAAAGGGGCATTTATTAAGCAAGAATGAATCATACATCCCGTCTGTTAGTTTTCCATCGCACCATTGCGCCATACCGCATTGATTTCTTCAACGATTTGTCGGAGGCATTTGATGCGCGCGTGTGTCTACAGTACAAGAATCTGTTGAATCAGAAATTCGATTACGACAAGATAATCAAGCAGTTTCGTTTCAATCCCATCTATCTTAAAGAACTGGTACGTGTAAAATCGCTCATCATTAGCTGTAACTATTGGAAACAACTGGATGAACACCGCCCGGATGTTGTATTGGTCAGCGAGTTCGGTCTTGACTGCATTGCAGTGCTGTTGCATCGCTGGCTGAAACGAAGAGCATACAAGGTGGTATCGGTCTGTGACGATAGTTATAATATGGTGGCGGAATACAACGACTTCTCCGCACTGCACCGTCGACTCCGAAAATGGATAACTCCCAAATTGGATGAACTGATTCTGGTGGAACCGAAAGTGACGGAATGGTATAGAAACCACTATGGCAAAGGTTATTGTTTCCCTATATTGAAAGAAGACCATCAGGCTCGTGAGGTGTACAGTCGCCTGCTCCTTAAAAGCAAGATATTGGCAGAGCGGAATCGATTGACAGGCAAACGTGTGATTCTCTTTGTAGGTCGTTTGGTGACACTGAAGAATGTGGAGACGATAATTGAAGCATTCACCGCCATACAAACGGATGAGTGTGCTTTGGTGATTGTCGGTGACGGACCCGAGCGGAAGAAGTTGGAGCATTTGGTCGCTGGAAAAGATGCTCAAATTCTTTTTACAGGACGCTTGGAAGGCGATGAACTGTATGCTTGGTATAATATCGCAAGTACTTTTATATTAGCAAGTTACCAAGAGCCTTTCGGGACTGTGGTCAATGAAGCACTACTGGCAGGATGCAAGAGTCTTGTATCACGCCGCGCCGGATCGTCCTGCTTGATAGAAGAAGGAAAAAACGGATACACATTCGATCCAACTGATGTGAATGACTTAGTTGCAAAGTTGAAAAAACTGAACGCTAAAGTACAACCCGCTACTTTTGATACGTTACGATCGTCACAGATGAAACAGACCTATGGAGCGTCTATGCAAGGACTTATACATCATCTTAAGACTTTATAAAATCGACAATATAGGAATGAAACCGAATACTATTACCTTGTCGCTGTTCAGACTGCTGAACGAGCGGCAGGTCAGCTATTGTGTGCTACGCCACTACGAAGAATTGCCTGAATCGACAAATAAGAGTGATCTTGACATCTATGTAGCCCCCAAAGATCACAACGCTTTTATTCAGATTTTGGATGATGTGTGCAGAGAGACTGGGGCTAAATTGGTGTCATATAAAGCAGATAAAATGTGTCCACAGTTTGCATTGTGTGCATATCTATCTGGCTTGCAGATAGATATGCACGATGGCTTTGCAAACCATCGTACATGTGTTTACATAGATGAAGATATTATTACTGCCAACACGTTCGTCACAGAAAAGGGCATTCGGGCTCTCGCGCCTGAAGCTGATGGTTTGATGAGCTTTCTGAAGGAGACGTTGAATAATAAGAAATGCAAAGATGCCTATTGTCGGAAAGCGCAAACGAGCATAGCCGGAAAGGATGAAGCAACAATCAATCATATTCTGAAAGCTTTCTCGCCTAAAGTGAGAAAACTGATTGTTGATACGTTGCGAGAAGGACGCTTCGATAAGCGGCATATCAGAGAGGTGGGTATCGCTGCCTCCAATGATCTGCAGAGTATGGCTTCGCGCATACACTACTATCTCGGTCAGTTGGGTAAGCTGAAACGATTCGGGAAACCACTGGGTTACACCGTGGCTTTCCTTGGTACTGACGGCTCGGGGAAGAGTACTATCATAGAAGCCGTTACGCCTGTACTCGGCGAGGCATTCCACAAAGGCGTTCATTACGAGCATATGCGCCCCAACTACTTGCCTGCACTGGCAGTGCTAACGGGAAAGCGATGCAAAAACGCACCGCCGGTGGTGTGTAGCGACCCGCATGCAGGGAATACCTCGGGGGTCTTGGGTTCACTGTTGCGCATCAGCTATTACTGGATAGATTATACCTATGGTTATTTCAGAAAGATATATATGGACAAGGCGGTGAAAAATCACGTATGGATATTTGACCGCTATTTCTACGATTATATTAACGACCCTCAGCGTGCCTGTATCGGTTTGCCTAAATGGTTGCTGAAGTGCTATGGGCTGTTTGTACCAACTCCTGATCTTGTCATCTGCGTAGGTACAGACCCGGAGAAGATACACCAACGTAAGCCCGAACTGCCGATAGAAGAGGTGCGCCGACAAGTGGAGACACTGCGGAAGTTTGCCGATAAAAACCCTCGTGCCGTATGGGTAGATACGGGAGGCAGCATCGAGGAGAGCGTACATCAGTCCATGACGGCAATTCTCAACATGATGTCGAAACGATTTGAAAATATACCCCTCCGATGAAGATATTAGTCAGTTGTTACGCCTGTTCGCCCTACAAAGGGTCTGAACCGGGCATGGGATGGAACTTCGTGCGAGAGATAGCGCGAAGACATGAACTGCATATTTTGGTGGAAAGCAAGTTTCAAAATGATATAGAACGATACTTGGCGCAATACCCGAAAGAGTGCATCAATAAGCATTTCTATTTTATCACCAAGCAGCGTCATAAATTGCTTCGGAAATTATGGCCCCCTTCGTATTATTGGTTCTATCAGGAATGGCAAAGGAAAGCATACCGCAAAGCTTTGGATTTGGACAAGATACATCACTTTGATCTCGTTCACCAACTCAATATGGTGGGTTACCGTGAACCTGGCTATCTGTGGAAATTGGACAAGCCATTGGTGTGGGGACCTATCGGAGGATTCAACATCACTCCGTGGCGGATGCTCTGCTCCATGGGACTGAGAGGTGCGGTGTTCTATTTCTCACGGAATGTGATTAATCTGTGGCAGATGCATACCAATCGGCGCGTGAAAGCGGCAATGCAGTACGCCAAGGCTCTGATAGCCGCCACGCAGAATGAGGCTGATACAATAAAGGGGCTTTATGATCGTGAATCCACCATCATACCAGAGGTGGGGTTTTCGGGTAAAGGAGAGGTATACGCATCTCATGGCAAAAGTAAAGTATTGAAAATCTGCTGGTCCGGTCAATTTACACCCCGAAAGTCACTGAACCTGTTGATAGAGGCTGCGGCACAAGTGCAGTCTCCCATTGAACTGCACATCATCGGCAACGGAGCGTGCGAGAAGCGATGGAAAAAGATGGCGGCACGCTATTCTCAACTCCGAATTGAATGGTATGGATGGGTGGAGAAGGCAAAGGCTATGGTTATCATGCAAAAGTGCGACTTGTTTTGCATCACCAGCTTGTCAGACTTGACCTCCACCGTGCTATTGGAAGCACTTTCTTATGGATTGCCGACAATAGCATTGGATCATTGTGGCTTCACAAATGTAATAACAGATGAATGTGGTATCAAAATATCTATCCGTGGAAAAAGACAAGTGATAAAAGACATAGCTAAGGCTATAGATGAAATAGCAACAGACGATGAAAGAAGGAAGAGAATGTCTATTGCGGCCTATCGTCGTTCATTAGCGTATGGTTGGGAAGAGAAAGGCAGACAGATTGACCGAATTTACAAAAAAGTTTTAGAATGAAATACTATCGATTCAAAACATTCCGTACATCCTATTATTTCCCAAAAACAGATTTGCGGTCGAGATTCCTATACGGCATTTATCATCCATACGGGAGTCTGCCGGTGAGACTTTACTGGAAGATGTTCACGTCTTGCAAATGGGTACGTGCTCTATCTTCTATAGATGAAAGCCGATTGGATTTTCCTTACCGGAAGATTATGGATATGTGTCCGGAAAATGCTTTGGTTTCATTTAATTTGGGTACGCCGGGAGATGAACAGAAGATTTCCATGTTAGGGTATATTCCCGAAGAAAACAAAAGCTTTTTCGCCAAGTATTCTATCAAAGATAAGGCTAAAACCCTATCAAGGAATGAAATACGGGTTTTAAGGGAATTAGAGGGCAAGAATCTTTCTCCGGCATTGCTGAATGTTAAGGATAACGGTGAAGAAGTGTTCTTTGTCACTTCAAGAGTGTGTGGAAGAGCTTATTTTTCGTTTGACTTGTCCGACCAAATTCTAGATATACTTATTTCTTTAGGTGCAATCAAATTGGAAGATGATACAACAAGCGAGTTGGAGACTTGTCTTTCCCATGGTGATTTCTGTCCATGGAATATGTTGCAGGATAGTACGGAGATTCGGTTGATTGATTGGGAAATGGCGACTAACCGTCCTTTGGGTTACGACCTATTTCTATTCATTATACATACTCGGTTGGTGATGGGGGCTGATGAAAGTAAAATACTGGGACTGCTGAAAGAAAATGTCGATTATATTCTTAAATATTTCAGTGCGTTCAATATCTCCGACTATCGCCCTTATCTTCTTTCTTTCCTTACAACACGTTTGAAGAGTGAAAAGGATAAAGGGAACATACAAATGGCAAGATGTTATCAGCAAATACTTCTAAACATATAAACTGCGTTATGATGGCAAAAAAAAGGATTCTTTTTATCACTCCTCTTCCGCCTCCAGTTCACGGCTCTGCCATGATGAGCCAATACATTAAGGAGAGCAAGCTTATAAACGGGGCGTTTGATTGTGACTTTGTGAACCTTTCCACTTCACGACGGATGGATGAGATTGGCAAGAAGCCACTACTGAAAATGGTACGTTTTGTATGGGCTTATTGTTTAGTCTTAGAAAAATTGATTCACCGTCGTTATGACCTCTGTTACTTGGCAATAACCTGTCATGGAATAGGTTTTTTGAAAGATGCTCCGTTTGTGTTGCTATGTAAACTATTCGGAAAGAAGATCGTGATCCATCAGCATAATAAAGGGATGAGTCGGGATGTGGAGCGGTGGCCTTATCGTTGGCTGTTGCCTCTGGTTTATCGGAATACGAAAGTGATATTGCTTTCTTGGCGGTTGTATCCGGATATAGAGAGTGTGGTAAGAAAAGAGCAGGTATTGATTTGTCCTAACGGTATTCCGGAAGAGACGCATAGGATGAAAATCACATCTCATACCATTCCTTGTATTCTCTTTTTATCTAATCTACTGATAGATAAAGGTGTTTTAACTTTGTTGGATGCCTGCGAAATGCTGAAGAGCAAAGGGAATAAAATCATTTGCCGATTTGTTGGTGGCGAAACGAAAGACATAGACAGCAGAATGTTTGCAGAAGAAACAAAGAAACGCCGTATAGATGATTGCGTGTTTTACGTAGGAAAAAAATACGGTAAAGAAAAGGCAGAAGCGTTTGGCGATGCTGATATTTTCGTGCAACCCACGTTTGATGATTGTTTCCCATTGACGGTATTGGAAGCCATGCAATATAAGTTGCCAATAGTAGCTACAAGTCAAGGTGCCATTGCCGAAATGGTGGAACACGGTAAAACGGGATTAATTTGCCAAACGAAGGATGCGGCAGATTTGGCTGGGAAATTGAAAGTGTTATTGGATAATCCACAATTAAGATTACAATATGGGGAGGCTGGTTACGAATGTTTCAAATCCCGATATACGCTGGACAGGTTTGAAAAATGTATGGTTTCGTGTCTGTCTTTCTGCGTAAATGAATAACTAATATGCAAACTTATTTCAATATCCGTTACGAGTTCGATAAAGAACTTGTAAGAACTCGTATTGCCCAACAAGTGAAAAAGAAAGAGGCAGACTATATCTGTGTGGCCGACGGTGTGATACTGAATGTGGCAAATCGAAACCCTAACTATCTGAAAGTGGTGAATGGGGGAATGTTCTCTATCTGTGATAGCAGTTATGTCCCATTGTATATCCGTTGGATTTACGGAAAGCGGTATGAGCAATATTGCGGAAGCCAAATCTTCATGGATATTATCCGCAGCAAGAGATACCGGATGATTTTCATGGGAACTTCGCAAGCCACGCTGAAAGGTTTACAAAACAATCTACTGAAAGAAAATATAGACGTGAAGGATATGACATTTCTGGAACTTCCATATAGGACGGTAGAAGACTTTGATTATGAAAGTATTGCTAAAGACATAGAAGCGGATAAAGCCGACATTATATGGATAGCTTTGGGCGCTCCCAAGCAGGAGATATTTATGAGTCTACTGAAACCCCATTTGGAACGAGGGGTGATGATTGCGGTGGGGGCTGTCTTCAAGTTTTATAGTGGAACGGACACCAAGCGTGCTCCGCAATGGATGATAAGATGGCATTTAGAATTCGCACATAGGATATTCAAGGAACCAAAAAAACAAATAAAACGGTGTAGCATGATTTTGTTGACATTGCCTAAACTGTTTATGAAAGAGATGATATGTAAGCATAGAAAAAAGATATGTAGAATAGAAAACGATACTATTGTCTGATTTGCTCCTTTCGTTATCCTCGACTGGGTTTTGTTAGCAGAAAACTGATAGCATTGGAATATTATGTGGATTCGGATATGATCACTACCATCACCAGACAAAAAATGTGAACAGACAAAGGAGGACAAACTATACGGTAGAAGCAAACGGAAAAGTCACGGTAACAGCAAACCAATTCACATCCTCCTCTCCGCTTTGTACTGCAACCAGTACTTAATTAATGACTTCTGAAACTCTCAACTGAGTGGGATAATCTATACGGGGGTGGTGACATATCGCTCCTTTCCGTATCCTAATTCTTACAAGATAGGTACAGATATTATCTCTTCCGGCGCAAGCAAGATTACTTCTTATCTGATAGAAATAGTGGTATGTATCGCAGGTTTTGGCGTGACAACAGCAACAGGTACTTATCTCATCAATATGACCTTACTGGTTGGTGCAGCCATGAGCATTAGCAACCAGCAGGAGGTGACCACGCTAATCGCATTTGCACTTGAGGGAATCGTTTTCGACAGATAGTACAGAACAGTGTATGTAATCACAAGAACCTGGATTCGTAATCATATAGGAGATGGAAATATCGGATAGATGTAAATGAATTTGATTACTTTACTGAAAAATATACTTAATAACTGATATTGTTGGAAGGTATTGTGCAATCATATATTTCGATACCCTCTAATTTATTTTTATAAACATGAAGAAAATAGCTTTAATTACTGGAATTACAGGGCAAGACGGTTCGTTTCTTGCAGAATTTTTGTTGGACAAAGGATACGATGTTCATGGTATTATCCGTCGTTCTTCGGTAGATTATCGGGAACGTATTGCTCATTTAGAGGGAAAACCTCATTTTCACTTGCACTATGCGGATATGGGGGACTCCATGTCTTTGGTGAAATTGGTTGGAAAAGTACAGCCTACGGAAATTTATAATTTGGCAGCGCAAAGCCATGTGCAGGTATCGTTTGATGCGCCTGAATTTACGGCTGATGTAGATGCGGTGGGGGTACTTCGTATCTTGGAAGCTGTTCGCACCAATCATTTGGAAGAGAGTTGTAAGATTTATCAGGCTTCCACTTCCGAACTTTATGGCAAGGTGGAGGAAGTCCCTCAGAATGAGAATACCCCGTTCCATCCTTATAGCCCTTATGCTGTGGCTAAGCTTTATGGGTTTTGGATTGTGAAAGAGTATCGTGAGGCTTATAATATGTTCTGCTGTTCGGGCATCTTGTTTAACCATGAGAGCGAACGCCGTGGTGAGACTTTTGTGACACGCAAGATAACCCTTGCCGCCGCACGCATCGCACAAGGCAAGCAGGACTGCCTCTACCTGGGTAACTTGGATTCGCTGCGCGATTGGGGATATGCCAAAGATTATGTGGAATGTATGTGGTTGATTCTTCAGCAGGAGAAGCCGCAGGATTTCGTCATTGCAACAGGTGTACAGCATACTGTTCGTGAATTTGCAACATTGGCTTTTCATTATGCCGGCATTGAATTACGTTGGGAAGGTGAGGGGATTAACGAGAGAGGTATCGACGTGAAAACCGGTAAGGTACTGGTGGCAGTGAGTGAGGATTTTTACCGACCGACGGATGTTGTTAATTTGTGGGGAGATCCGACGAAAGCTAAGAATGAATTGGGCTGGAATCCGCAATCTACTTCTTTCGAGGAACTGGTAAAGATTATGGTCGCGCATGATATGCGAAAGGTGGCAGCGGAACATGTGGTCAGTGTAATGCATACCAACTTGGCTGAATACCTGGAGAAAGGGATTGTAAAATGATGGATAAGAACGCAAAAATATATGTGGCAGGACACAAGGGAATGGTGGGCTCTGCCATTGTCCGTGAGTTACATCGGCAAGGGTATATAAATATTATCACTCGTACTCATGCAGAGTTGGATCTGACACGGCAGAAAGCTGTTGAAAAATTCTTTGCAGAGGAAAAGCCGGAATATGTCTTTTTGGCAGCAGCCAAAGTAGGTGGCATCATTGCCAACCAATCTGCATTGGCTGATTTCATGTATGACAACATGATACTGGAGATGAATGTGATTCACGCAGCTTGGAAGAATGGCTGTAAAAAGTTGGAGTTCTTAGGCTCTTCATGTATTTACCCGCGTTTGGCTCCTCAACCCATGCCGGAGTCTTGTTTGCTGACATCAGAGTTGGAGAAAACGAATGAAGCGTATGCTTTGGCAAAAATCTCGGGCTTGAAATATTGTGAATTTTTGAATCGGCAATATGGTACGGATTTCATTAGCGTGATGCCTACTAATCTCTATGGTCCCAATGATAACTATCATTCTGAACATAGTCATGTACTTCCTGCTTTAATCCGCCGTTTCCACGAAGCAAAAGAGGCGGGTTTGAATGAAGTGACTTGCTGGGGCGACGGAAGCCCGCTTCGGGAGTTTTTATATGTAGATGATCTGGCTAATCTGTGTGTGTTCTTGATGAATAACTATTCGGGGAATGAAACAGTAAATGCAGGAACTGGCAAAGAATTGACTATTAAATCCCTTACAGAATTGGTGGCTAAGGTTGTAGGGTTTACTGGCGAAATCAAGTGGGATACGACACGTCCGAATGGTACACCCCGAAAGCTTTTGGATGTATCGAAAGCCATGGCTTTGGGGTGGTCTTACCAAACTGAATTGGAAGATGGTATCCGATTGGCTTATGATGATTTCTTGCATAATCCTATGCGTGCAGAAAGGTAACGATTTAAAACATTATTTATGCAAATTCTTTTATTATCCGGTGGCTCTGGGAAACGCCTTTGGCCTCTGTCGAATAACAGTCGTTCCAAACAGTTTATAAAATTACTCAATTCTCCCGATGGTCAAAAAGAGTCGATGGTACAACGGGTTATTCGTCAATTGGGAGAATCCGATTTAAAAGGTCATGTAACCGTGGCTACCAGCTTGTCTCAAGCTGATGTTATTTACAATCAGCTGGGTGAATACATCGATGTAGTGGTGGAGCCAGAAAGACGTGATACATTTCCAGCCATTGCCTTGGCAGCTTCATATCTGAAATATGAGAAATCATGTGCCGATGAAGAAGTAGTTGTTGTTATGCCTTGTGACCCTTTTACGGAAGCAGGATATTTCAAAGTTATTGAGCAGATGGTGCATGCGGTGGATGACAATGTAGCCGAGCTGGTTCTTATGGGGATTACTCCAACCTATCCATCTGCTAAATATGGATATGTAGTGCCTGATGAATCGAAACTGAAAGGTGGAATCTTTTCGGTCAAACGGTTTACGGAAAAACCGAATGTAGCTACAGCGGAATATCTTATAAAAGAAAATGCATTTTGGAACGGTGGCGTATTTGCTTTTAAGTTGGGATATATGATGAATATTGTGGAGCAATATATCCGGGCTGTTTCTTTTTCGGAAATCCGTAACAGATATAGTGAATTCCCCAAAATCAGTTTCGATTATGAGGTGGCAGAAAAGGCCAAATTGGTAGCAGTAGTTCCTTTCTCTGGCAAATGGAAAGATTTAGGAACTTGGAATACACTTACAGATGAGTTGGAAGACCATGTAATAGGTAATGTTATCACAGATGGAGAGACAGAAAATACACATATCATTAATGAATTGGATCTTCCGATTATGTGTATAGGAACCAAAGATTTGGTGATTGCAGCATCGAATGACGGTATTTTAATTTCCGAAAAGAGCAAGAGCGAGAACATAAAAAAATATGCAGACCGGCTACAGTGTTGTCCAATGTATGAGGAAAGACATTGGGGAGAATACAAGATTATTCATAATGTTCAATATTCAGATGGCTTTCAATCGTTGACGAAGCAATTGATTATAAAGGCAGGAAAAAGTCTCACATATCAAGCTCATCATCTACGGAAAGAGGTATGGACGGTTGTTGACGGAGAGGGACTGTTGGCTATAGAAGGAAAAATTACCCCAGTTAAACGGGGAGATACTGTTTGTATCCTTCAAGATATGCGCCACGGTCTAAAAGCCATAAATGACTTGACCCTGATAGAAACGCAAACCGGAAGCGATCTTCTTGAAGATGATGTGGAATTGTTTGATTGGAATTGGCAAAAGTAGATACAAAGTTTGGCGAGAACTTCCAGATAATCAAATCCGATTAAATATCTTACACAAAATTCAGAATTATAAAAGGTAAGGGCTTTTGTGATTCTTCCATTTATTATGAAAATCGAGTTTATGGGAGAATCAAAATTTATATTGCATTCCAAAAATGCAAATGTTCAGTGGATAGTATCAAAATATTCCGGTGTTAATCCATTAAGAATTTATCTTATGCTATTTCGTATGGGAATGAAGAAAGAACAAGAAGTGTTGGAACAAACTGCGTCTTGTACATCACTTTTTGTTCTTTTGATATCTTGAAAACATTGATTGTATAACATGGTTTCTTCGTTATCGGTTTATTATCGAAAACTTGCTTATCACGTAATAGAATCGGACGGCTTCCTATGGGTCGGATTCAAGCCGGGAATGGTACATTTTATTGCTAAAGAGGTTTGGAATATTCGCCCCTTGACCCGAACGGACGTTGAGAGATATTATGAGGAGTTTACAGTATTAACCCAAGGTAAAGGGAGTCTTTATTTTCGGATTGTAGCTCATGGTGGATTTCTGAAAGAGGCGTTGGTTTATGAGTTGCATGGTTTGACTGTTTCTGACGACAACTACCTCAGAAGCCTTAATTCCGGCAGACATGTAGAACTTTACCCGCATAACGAGAAAGCTTATCGTGCTATTATAAGAGGCTTTGAACAGCATCGTATCGGTACCGTTGTGCAAGCGACCGGGACGGGAAAGTCATATCTGCTGGCTCGTTATATATCAGACCATGCCACAGAACGAATTTGCGTATTTGCTCCAAATGTCACAATCCTGGAGGAGATCAAAAAGGCGGTAGGCTTTACCTCTCCTTATATCTGCTATCGAACGTTTCAGTCATTGATATATTATCGAAAAAATGATAAACAACTCAAAGCAGATCATATTTTGATTGATGAGTTTCATCATTTCGGTGCAGAAATATGGGGGGCTGCTTTGCAGGAGGTAATTGAATCCAATCCGCAGGCCTATATATTAGGAACATCGGCCACTCCTATTCGCCCGGAGGGAATGATTGATACGGTGGATCTTTATTTCGAGGGAAATCTGTTTTATGAACTTACCTTACCTCAGGCTTGGTATTACCGTATTTTACCAGTCCCAATCCTGGTACAAAGTGCCTATGGATTAGACGGTGAACTGAATCGTTTACAAAAGCGATTGGATCGAAGCGGATGTTCAATTCGACGAAAAGAACAAGTCCAAAAGAAACTGGATGTGGCTCGTGTTGATTTTAAAGGGGCGTTAGGAGCTCCTGAGGTAATCCGAAAGTTCTTGCCCAAAGATGTACGTAAACTGCTGGTTTTTTGCCGTGATCTTGCCGACCTGAAACAGATGGTTCCTGAGGTGTGTGGCTGGCTGACACAAGCCGGACGGGTAATCACACCATTTGAGATCCATCACACTCAAAGCGAACGGACTAATAATCAAATACTAACGGCTTTCCAAAAAGAATCTGGGAAATTGCATGTATTGTTCTCTGTCAATATGCTGATAGAAGGACTGCATGTGGAGGGCATAGATGCCGTCTTGTTTCTACGGAGGACAGAATCCTATATTGTTACCCTGCAACAGCTGGGCCGTTGCTTGGATGCCGGAAGCGGGAAACAGCCTGTCGTATTGGATTTTGTGAATAACCTATCGGGCAAATCTGTATATGACATGATGGCCTTGCACATGGAACGCCTTGCCTGTCAGCCTTCACCCAAGGGATTTGAAGGGGTGACCTCTTTTCTGACCACAGGTTTCCTATCAGACATACGGCTTCGTATTGAGGAGATATTGACAGAGTTAGAACCTTGGCAGATCATGTATGAGAGGCTTATTGAGTTCCGTAAAAAAGAAAATGACTGGCCTTCGGTTACAGAGGGGAAGCTGGGCTTGTGGTGCAATACGCAGCGCATGGCTTACAAACGGGGTAGACTTTCGGAGGAGCGTTACAAACTGCTGGAGTCTGTCGGCTTTGAATGGAACCTGCTGGATTCAAACTGGATGAAGGAATTCCAATCATTGAAAGTCTTCTTTGCGACTCAAGGTCGCTGGCCCAAACGGGAGGATGGTGCCTTGGCTACCTGGTGTTATACTCAACGGGAAAGACGTAAGAAAGGACGTTTGAGCAAAGAACGCATTCGTGTGTTGGATGAGATCGGATTTGTGTGGAGTCAGGACTTGAACGGTGGATGGATGAAAAATTATGAAGCGTTGAAAATCTTTCTCGACAAACAGCAGCGCTTTCCCAAATCAGCCGAAGGCTGTTTGGGCGAGTGGTGCAGTACACAGCGGAAAATGCGCAAGCAAGGGAAACTTTCCCCTGATCGTCAAACACTATTAGATCGAATAGGATTTGTGTGGTCGGTGGAGCAGGTCTGGCGAAGCTACTTGGAACAGTTGCACCAGTTTCATGTCCAAAATGGACGGTGGCCTGGATGTCGTGAAGGGGCGTTGGGGCGTTGGTGTACGGTTCAAAGACGGAATTATCGAAGAGGAAGCTTGTCGGATCAAAAAATCGCCCAATTGGAACAAATAGGATTTATATCCTTGAAAGGAGACAAGTAATACAGAAGAAATGGAAATACTCTCATTTCATACGAAACAATAGAGTTTCCGCAGCCTTATTATCGCAGTTCAAAGTACACTATGATTTTAGAATACAATATACCCAATCACTTTTCGTACTAATAGGCATATTACCGTTTATACAAGCCACCCTTAAATTTCGGATAGAAGGACTGGTTGCTTTCCACATACATATAGTGTCTAAATAAACAGCAAATATTGATAAATGAGTATTCAATATAAAATCATCTTTGGATATATGGTGTTGATTGTGGTTATAATCGGTATGATTATAATCATGGTACGTGAGCGGAATAGGGTTTTGGTGATTGAAACTGAGGCACAAACAATTCATCGGGTTCAACACAATGGAAATATAGTCCAGCATCACATCACGATTCTCTCAACTTATGGTGAAACAGCCCTTTCTTGGGAAGAGGAGGATTTTGCGAACTATCATTCTCTTCGTCTGCATATCGATTCCATGTTGCAGGCCATGCACAAGGGGTATGAGGAATTTGTCAGCCAAAGTCAAATAGACTCGCTGCGCTATCTATTATCCAGTAAAGAAGAGCATTTATACCAAATTATGCAACTTTTCCATAGTCAGAACAGTCAGGAAGGTATGCAATTCTCTCATTTACCAGCGGAAGCTCAACCGCGTACTGTTATTCGTAAAAAGAAAGGTTTTACAGGATTTTTAGGGGCAAAAGAAACTCTGGAGATAGTTCCTTCCGCATCTACAATTCTCAAGACATTGAACAAGGAATTGCTATCCATGCAGGAAGAACGGCAGGAAAGTATCAATGCTTATACCGATAGCCTCCGCAACCACAACAAGGAACTCAACCGAAAGCTTCGCCATCTGATAACCACGATGAACAACCAGACAGAACGTGTACTTGAAGCGAAGGAATGTCATCTTAGAGAATCTTACAACCGTTCCATATGTGTCATCTCCTGGCTGATTATCTCTGCCATTATTCTGCTTGTCATATCCTATCTGATTATTCAAAAAGATTTACGGGAAAAGGCAAGAACAAGGAAGCGTTTGGAAGATACGATACAACAAAACACTGCGCTGTTGGAAATGCGCAAGAATATTATCCTGACCATATCGCATGACATACGTGCCCCTTTGAATGTCATTGACGGTAGTGCCGATCTGGCAATGGATACACGTGAAAAGAAACGGAGGAATATCCATCTGAATAATATAAGGAGGGTGTGCAAGCATGTGGTACATCTGCTTAACAACCTGTTGGATGTGTACCGGTTAAACGAGGCGAAAGAAATACGGAACGATGTCCCATTCGACCTGCATGAATTATTGGAACGTACCGCTGCCGGTTTTTCTCATATAATCAATAATAAGGGTATCCTGTTCAATTGTGATTTTAAGGATACGGAAGTCAAGTTATATGGTGATGCAGACCGCATAGAACAGATTATAGACAATCTGCTTACCAATGCAGTTAAGTTCACGGAGACCGGCACAATCAATTTCAATGTGCACTATCTCAATGGACTGCTGGTCATGGAAATAGTGGATACCGGTGTTGGTATGAGTGAGGAGACACTTTCCCGTATCTTTCGTCCTTTTGAACGCCAGACCTCTGCAACCAATGCGGACGGATTCGGATTGGGGCTTCCGATCACGCAAGGACTTGTCAATCTTCTTGATGGGACAATAGAAGTAACAAGTTTGATTAATTGTGGAAGCACATTTCGTGTGACCCTTCCCATGCCGGAAACGGATGAACCGTTGGAAAGCGAAAAACATGTCCCAGCGCATTCCACACACCTGCATCACAATGTACTTGTTATTGATGACGACAGTATGTTGCAAGCTGTCATTAAAGAAATGTTAGAGCGTAATGGCATGGCCTGTACAACTTGTACCACAGTCAAAGAGGTAGTAAAAGCCATGCGGGAAAAAGATTATGACCTGTTGCTTACAGATATCCTGATGCCTTACACCAACGGGTTTGAATTGTTGACTTTGTTACGTAACTCAAGTATTGGCAATTCAAAGACTATACCCATTGTCGCTATGACTGCACGTGGAGAGAAGGAGAAAGATGCTTTTTTGAATGCCGGATTTACAGCCTGTATTTATAAGCCGTTCTCATCTACAGAGTTGATCGGTCTGTTGTCAACTATAGAAAGAGGTTGCCCTGACAAAAAGCATGATGTAGATTTCAGCATGATGTTGTGTGAGGTGAGCGATAAGATAAAATTATTATGTTCCTTTATTGACCAGTCGAAAAAAGATGTTGAAGAACTCAATTCGGCCATAGAAAATTGTAATAGGAAGAAATTGCGTGAAACGGTTCACCGTATGCTGCCGATGTGGGAATTATTACATAATGAAGAAATGTTGTTCGCTTATCGTTCCCTTTTAAAAGATGAAAGGGCCAGTGACACTGCTTTAAAAGAATATACTCAACGGATAATAAATCATACCGATATGTTGATGGCAGCAGCAAAAAATGAAATAAAAAGACAGACAAATGAAACGGAAAATACTGATAGTTGAAGACAATATCAGTCTGTCTCAGATGCAGAAGGACTGGTTTGCACAAGCTGGTTATGATGTCGTGACAGCTATGAACGAACCGATAGCCCGTTCACTGATACGCAAAATACAATTTGATCTGATTCTATCGGACGTACGTCTGCCCGAAGGGGACGGAATATCTCTACTGGAATGGCTGCGCAAGGAAAGAAAGGATATTCCTTTCATCATCACGACCGAGTATGTGTCGGTTCCCGATGTGGTACGCACTATTAAGTTGGGAGCGATAGACTACCTTCCCAAGCCGGTACGCAAGGAACATCTGCTGGAACTGGCAGAAGATGTGTTTCGCCCCATGGTTACGGTGCGGAAACAGGAAAAGGTACTGTTTCACCGTACAAGTCCGAAGATCCTGCAAGTGGAGAAACTAGCCAGACTGGTAGCTCCATCGGAAATGTCGGTGATGGTACTTGGTGCCAACGGTACAGGGAAGGAGTCGGTGGCACAGAGCATCCATCTGGGCAGCGAACGCCGGGAGATGCCTTTCGTGGCGGTGAACTGCGGGGCACTGCCACGTGAACTGGCCGCCTCGTTGTTCTTCGGTCACGAGAAAGGGGCATTTACCAGCGCAGATACCGCCAAGACCGGATATTTCGACATGGCGAAAGGTGGAACACTGTTTCTGGATGAGATAGGTACAATGTCCTATGAGATTCAGTCCATGCTGCTGCGCGTGTTACAGGAAAATACCTATACTCCGATAGGCAGTGACAAGGAACGGGTAGCGGACGTGCGTATCATTACCGCCACAAATGAGAATTTGCAACTGGCCATCAAGGAAGGGCGGTTCAGGGAAGACCTTTACCATCGCCTTTGCGAATTCGAGATACGTCAGCCTTCATTGGCGGAATGTCCGGAAGACATCATCCCTTTGGCTGAGTTTTTCCGTGAACGCCATTCGAAAGAACTGAAAAGGGAAACACAAGGCTTTACAGAAGATGCCAAGCGCAGGATGCTTACCTATTCATGGCCGGGCAATGTCCGGGACTTACAGAACCGGATCAAACGTGCTGTATTGATTGCGGAGACTCCGATGCTGGATATGGAAGGATTGGATATTGAGATCCGCCAAAGTGGAGATACGCACTCCCCGGCAATTCAGCCGTTGAAGGATGAGTCATTGGAGAAAATGAATATTATCAATGCTCTTAAAGCTTGCAGCGGACACCGGGAACAGGCTGCCGCACTGCTGAACATCAACCCAGCAACACTGTACCGGAAGATGAAGAAATACGGGGTGAAATAAAAATGAGCCTGCCGTTAGTACAAATCTCACTGAATATGTGTACATTTGCAAACAAATAGAGAAAAATCGACATATTGTCTCTAAGACAGTTGCCGACTGTATATGACATAAGACCGCAAGGTGTTTCTAATGGGAATCTGGAAAATTAACATTGAAAGGAACTATTGCGTGATTGCTTATGCTATGCCTACGCATAGCGTGCATTCACCTATTCCTTTCAAAGGCATTCCAGAGCCTCCATTAGAAGTAGTGTGTTTGCACGCTTCTTTTTTTGACGGCTTACGGTCCGGTATCAAAACAGAATTTATGCCAAAAGTCCAAGCTGTAACGGCCATGACACTGGACGGCTTCCTGCCGGAAACTGACAACGTGCTGATGCGATGGGTAATGAACCACAGGAAAGGTTTTGCCCGTTGGCGGGAGCGTTGTGATGCCCGGATTTTACCCCATTACATACTAGACCTTCTTTGTGAAAAAGACACTAAAGGCGATTCCTTTATCTACCTGGCAGAAGTTTCTGATGCAGAAACATTGGATCTCCTGCGTGGCCTCTTCCATTACAATCTTGTGGAAGAACTTATTATCTACCTTTTTCCTTATTCCGCCGGCAAAGGGAATTCCATACAGGCCATCTTTCCCGTCCGGCAATGGCAGTTACACAAGGCCGTTGTCCTGCCTGGTGGCATCTGCCGTCTGATTTATCGTAATCCTTGCAGGATGTAACTTGCAGATTGCGAGAATCCTTGCATCCTGCAAGGTTAATTTCCCATCAAATATTTCTCCTTTATTTTTTATTGTACTGTATTTCAACGGAATAGCTATGTCATTTCGTGAAATACAGAGCCATTGGCACGCCGTTAGCCCTATATCATAATATAACCTGTTGCGCGACAAGGTGTAACCAGTCAATTATTTACACTTTAAAGACAGACCGTATTATGATACAGACAGACAGTGAGACCTTCCAGATGATGCTTCATCAGATTATGGAAAGGTTCGACAGGATTGAAGACAGGCTGAGCCGTATGAACCGCCAGACCTCCGCGCTTGACGGAGACAAGCTGCTGGACAACCAGGATATGTGCGAGCTGCTCGGCATTACCAAACGCACTCTCGCGCGGTACCGCCAGAAGAAACTCGTGACCTATTACATGATAGACGGGCGTACCTATTACAAGTCCTCCGAGGTCGAGGCGTTCCTCAACCAGAAGGGTAGGCGTTTGCCAGCGAGACTGAAAAACCAGATGGAAAATTAATATAAATGAAAGAATATGGAACTTGTATGTATTGACAAACAGACTTTTGAAGAACTGCGTGTCCGTTTTTGCGAATTTGAAGACCGGGTGACACGCCTGTGCCGTCCGGTCGAGGATCTCGGCCTGAAAAACTGGCTGGACAACCAGGAGGTGTGCGACATACTCCGCATCAACAAAAAGACCCTTCAGGCGTATCGTGCCAAAGGTCTCCTTCCTTTCAGTCGCATCAAAAACAAGCTTTTCTACAAACCGGAAGATATACGGAGATTATTGGAATTGAGTTACCACCCTTTAATAAAGAGCAAATTATGAGCTATCATTTTATAGACAAGAAAGACCCACGCATCGACGTGATGTTCCAGGGACTGGAGAAAATGGAGAGGATGCTTTCAGTAATGGAGGATGTACCGAGATCACTCTTCAACGGTGAACGTTTCCTTACGGACGAGGAACTTTCCAAAGTCCTGCGGGTAAGCAGGCGTACATTGCAGGAATACCGTACATTCGGTGTAATCCCTTACTATCTGGTACAGGGGAAGGCACTCTATAAAGAGTCCGATATCATGAAAATACTGGACGATGCCTACAAACGGTGCCGGGAGGAACAGCGCTGGGTATAGTACTGCTTCTTTAATCAAGCACGGAGAAACTGCCTGCTGTCAGCCGGGCAGTTTCTCCGTTTTCCATTTCATACAGCCGGTGATTTTATTTTCCGCTTTTTCCTGACGGTGAAATCCTCCTCGCAAAGGTCTATCCTGTTTCCGAAACCTGTGGACCTCAACCGTTTCATGTCCTCGTCCACTTTCGTGTCCGTAACCTGCGCGTAAATCTGCGTGGTGGAAATAGAGGTATGTCCCATCATCCGGCTTACCGTCTCTATCGGAACGCCGAGCGAAAGGGTGATGTGGGTACCAAAATTATGCCGGGCCTGGTGAAAGGTCAAATCAAAACCATATACCTGCCCCAATTCCCTAGTCAACAGGATAAAATACCCGCGGGCATAAATATTGAACACCTTGTCTCCGCTTCTTTGGCCGCGGTATTTCTCTATGATTTGAAGAGGAATATCCAGCAGACGGACAGAAGAGAGCGTATCGGTCTTTTTCCGGTGGATATGAATCCACCATGTACCGTCGCCGGCCTGCGTGATGTCCTTGTCCGAAAGCCGTTTCAGATCCGCATACGCCAGTCCGGTAAAGGTTGAAAAGATGAACATATCCCGCACGAATTGCAGTTGCGGTTTCTCCACCGGAGTGGTCATGAGTGTTTTAAGGTCTTCCAGTTTCATGTGGCGGCTCTTCCTTTTAGGCAGTTCGGGATGCAGGCGGCAATAAGGGTCGCGTCGCAACGTGCCCTGACTCACAGCCCGCATCGTGAGCTTTTTCAAACGGTACAGGTGTTCATGCACGCTTTTGGGTTTCAGGTTGCGGTCAGTCCGCAGGAATACCTCGAAATCGTCATAAAACGCCCGGTCAAGGCTTCGCAGCGTCACATCCTCCACGCCTTTCTTTTCCCGGACAAAAGCGGAAAGATGCTTGTAGGAACGCTGGTAGGAGTCGTATGTTTCCTGTATGCGGTCTATCCCGACCCGCTTCCTGAACTCCTCGTTATGCTCCCCGAAGAGAGCCAGCAGGGTAAGCGGTTTCTGTCCGATACCCTTGACTGCGTTTTTGACCAGTTCAGCCGTGATGAACCCTAGGCTGTTCTTTATCCGCTCATAATGTCCGGCAATCTCACGTGTCAGGTCATCTATGGCACGGTTCACGGTAACAGCATTCTCGCTCCTTCCGTCGGCACGGCCTTTCTCCGGATTCCAGATGCCCGGATTGACAGAGACTTTGGTTCCTATCTGTGCCCATTCGGCATCAATGCTCACCTTGCACAATAGCTGGCACATTCCGTCCTTTCGTACTTTCGTGCGGTTAATATAAAACAGCACGGCAAAAGTGCTGCGTCGTTTGACATTCTGTTTTTCAGTATTCTTTTCCATATTCTTTCCATTTAAAAGGTTATTAAATGACGACAGAAAAACGCTCCGAGATTTTTCGGTTCAATGCCTTGGTGTCGGCGTCTATCTTCTCATCGGTCACTTTCGCGTAGATTTGTGTGGTCTCTATCTGACTATGGCCGAGCATCCTGCTGACCGTTTCAAGGGGGACCCCATGAGAGAGTGTGATTTCCGTTGCGTATGTATGCCGTCCTGCATGGAAGACCAACGGACGGTCAATGTGGCAGATTCGGGCAATCTCTTTCAAGTAGAGGTTCAGCGTGGAATTGCAATACATTGGCAGCAGCTTGTCACCGGGAGCTGTACCGCTATATTTCTTCAGAATCTGCAACGGTAAATCCAAAAGAGGAATCTCAAATTCTATCTTGGTTTTCTGCCTGGCACTCTTGATCCACCATATTCCATCTTCCGCAAGGCATAGGTTGTCCTTTGTCAGCAGGCGCATATCTCCGTATGGAATGCCGGTAAAACAGGAAAAAAGGAACATGTCACGGACATGATAGAGGGTCTGCCTGTGAAGCGGGGTGGTCATAATCCTGTGCAACTCTTCTGCCGTGAGATATTTCTGCACGTGCTTCGGGCGCACCGGCTCGTAGCCCATGAACGGGCTGGCGGTAATAATACCGTCAGCAATGGCCTCTCCGACAATGGTTTTCAGTTGGACGGTCAAGTTGATGATTGTTCCGGGAGCGAGGTTCCGTTCCGTCCGGAGATACAAATCATACTTGTCAATGAAAGAACGGTCCAACGCAGAAAACGGAATATCGGAGAGCTTGTATTGCGCCTGCAAGAATCTTTCGATATGGCTATAGGCATTGCTATAGGCTCTCAGGCTTCCTACCGTACGGTTTATCCCCACACGCTTTTCAAAGTTGCGGATGAACCGCCTGAAATATCCCAGAAGCGTTTCCTGCCCGCTTGCCATTCCAAGCAGTATGCCTTTCACCTCTTCGGCCGTCACACCGTCACGGACTGCCGACTGTTCCATATAGATATTCAATGCCATCGCACGTATCTCATCCAGCCGGTTGTTGATTTCCTTTGCCGCCACGCTTTTTCCGGAAGCGCGTCCCGAAGACCAGCGGGATTGCGGGACTTTTATCTTCACACTGAATGCCGCTTCGGAATATTTTCCGACATTCAACTTTGCCATTACGGGGCAATTCCCGTCGGCATCCGCCTCGCTCTTTTTCAGGTAGAACGACACCTTTACATTTGCCTGATTCATAACCAATTCCTTTGTTCGCAAAATTATTATATGCAGAGCAAATGAACGGCATGAAAAATATAGCGGAACGTAGAATAAGACCCCTCGGCCTGCAAACAAAGCCTGTATTTTTTTTCTGATACGGAAAAATATGACTAAGTTTGCGTCAGCAGACATGGAAAAAACAGCGTTCTTTGCGGTGGTAAACGGGGTAATCAATGAAAGACGAAAGCTTGTTTTTCAAGCCTCTTTTTTTATCCCGAAAAGGCAACGGATAAGTAGTGATTTGTCCTCCTAACTCCACCTAAAACTTGCTAAAAGCCCCCTGCGGAAGAATGTGGTACAAAACGACATATCCCTTTTGCTATCAAACACTTTACATTATTTTCTCCAAAGTTATCCGTATGTGAGCGAGTTTCTCTATCTTTGTACAACAAGTACTTAATCCCAAAAAACGATGAAAATAGGTATTCTTTCCTCTGGTGGCGACTGTCCCGGAATAAACGCCACGATACGTGGTGTCGGTAAAACGGCCATTATGCACTATGGCATGGAAGTCATCGGCATACACAGCGGCTTTGTCGGCCTGCTGAATAAAGATGTCCAGACTTTTGACGAACGCAGCCTTTCAGGTATCCTGAATTTGGGCGGTACGATCCTGGGGACTTCCCGCGAGAAACCTTTCCGTAAACTCCTGGCTTCAGGCGAAAGCGAGAAACCGCAGCTCATTAGGCAGAATTATGAAGAACTCGGCTTGGATTGCCTCGTCTGTATCGGCGGCAACGGGACACAGAAAACCGCAGGTATGCTCTCGGCGATGGGTTTGAACGTGATCGGTGTGCCGAAGACTATCGATAACGACATCTGGGGGACAGATATAACGTTCGGTTTCGATACGGCTGTCAATATCGCGACTGAAGCGATTGATCGCCTGCATTCGACCGCCAGTTCGCACAAACGGGTAATGGTGGTGGAGGTGATGGGACACCACGCCGGCTGGATTGCGCTATATGCCGGGATGGCCGGAGGTGCTGATGTGATCCTGCTACCTGAACTGGGCTTTGACATGGACCAGATAAACGAAGTGATCTTGGACCGTGCCCGCCGTGGTAAGCCTTATTCCATCGTGGTTGTGGCCGAAGGGATCGAAACACCTGACAAAGAGCGTCCTTCCGTCTATGTGACGCGTGTCATAGAGGAGGCGACAGGTATCGAAAGCCGCGATACCGTCTTGGGGTATATTCAGCGTGGAGGCAATCCTTCTCCCTTCGACCGTAACTTGGCTACCCGTTTGGGCGGACATGCTACGGAACTGATCGCAAACAGGCAATTCGGACGTATGGTTTGCATGAAAGGCAGTGAAGTTGAATCAATTCCTCTGTCTGAAGTGGCCGGTAAGTTAAAACTGGTAACTCCCGAACATGATCTGATCATTCAGGGGAAACGGATGGGAATATCGTTCGGAAATTAATTTTCAGCGGGAACAGCTTCTATGCTTGTTTCCGCTTTTCTTTTCTCTGTATCTGCTATCTCCTGTCCGCTATTTTCTACGGCTTCTTCAGGTAGATTTTCGAATTCGTTTTCGGCTGTGCTCTCACCGGTTTTTTTCTTCTTGAGTTCCGAGATGAATTGTTGGAATGTTTTGTCAGTCCGTAATTTCTTGATCGCCATCTTGGCTGCGCTCTGCTGGGATTCCTTTTTCGAATAGCCGATGCCTACGCCTATCTGTGTGTCAGAAAGCGTCACACCTGTCTGGAACACCGGATTTCCATCGTTGTCGGTAAACGATTCGATTAGGTCGAACGATATTTCAAGCTTGTTCTTTTGGCTCCATTCGATCAGACTCGATTTGAAATTGACTTCTTTACGGGCGATGGTTTCCAGATTGACATATTTTTTGATGAGCACGTTCTGGATGAAATTATAGCAGACTTCGTAGCCCTGGTCCAGATAGATCGCACCGATCAGTGCTTCAAGGGCATTTCCATACATGTGGTTGTTATGGGAACTTAGTTTGGCGGAGTACACGACCATCTTGTCGAGTCCCAGTTCGACAGCAACACGGTTCATCGTCTCGCGCTGTACGATTTTGGAACGAGTGTTGGTCAGGAATCCTTCCCGCTTGTTCTGAAAGTGTTTGTAAACGATATCGGCTACGACCGCATCCAATACGGCATCACCCAAAAACTCCAACCGTTCATTGTTCAGCCATCTGCCGTCACCGCTTTCTACGGAAGAAGATTTATGGAGGAAGGCTTGTTCATAAAGGTGGATGTTATCGGGATAAAAACCGAGTATCTTGTATAAAGAAGAATAAGGCTCCTTGTTCATGTTCTTGAGGAGCCTTATTCTTTTGTATAGCTTTGTAAACACGTTACTTCACAAATTTTTTAACAATAGCACAAGCGTTGTGACCTCCAAACCCGAAAGTATTGGAGAGTGCTGCCCGCACTTCTCTTTTTTGAGCTTTATTGAATGTGAAATTCAGTTTATAATCTATTTCAGGATCATCATCACCATCCGCATGGTTGATTGTCGGAGGAATGATACCATCGTTTATCGCCTTAATGCAGAACATTGCCTCGATCGCTCCGGCCGCTCCCAAGAGGTGTCCGGTCATTGATTTCGTCGAACTGATATTCAGGTTGTAAGCGTGATCTCCGAAAACTTCCTTGATCGCTTTTACTTCTGAGATATCTCCTACCGGCGTAGAGGTTCCGTGAACATTGATGTAATCGATGTCTTCCGGAGTCATTTCTGCGTCTTCCAGTGCGTTACGCATAACCAACTTGGCTCCTAATCCGTCCGGATGGGAAGCTGTCAGGTGGTAAGCATCGGCAGACATGCCGGTTCCGGCAATCTCGCAATATATTTTAGCACCACGAGCCAACGCGTGTTCCATCTCTTCCAGGACCAGACAGGCAGCACCTTCTCCCATAACAAACCCGTCACGGCTTGCGCTGAACGGACGGGAAGCGGTTTCGGGCGAATCGTTGCGGGTAGACAGCGCGTTCATCGAGTTGAACCCACCGACACCAGATTCCGAAATGGCAGCTTCGGCACCACCGGTTATAATTACGTTAGCTTTTCCTAAACGGATATAGTTAAACGCGTCACTGATCGCGTTGGTTGAAGATGCACAAGCTGATACTGTCGCAAAGTTGGGACCATGGAATCCGTAAAGCATGGAGATATGTCCGGCTGCAATATCGGAAATCATCTTCGGTATGAAGAACGGATTGAACTTAGGACCGATCGTGTCTTTGATCTTTGCATATCCTAATACTTCTTCGTCGAATGTCTTGATACCACCGATACCAGAGGCAAAGATAACGCCGATACGGTTCTTGTCTTCCTTGTCCAAGTCCATAGCAGCGTCGTCAATCGCTTGTTTTGCGGCATTTATTGCGAATAAACTATAACGGTCACATTTGCGGGCTTCCTTACGATCCATTACTGTCAACGGATCGAAGCCTTTTACTTCGCATGCAAATTGTGTCTTGAATTTGGATGCATCAAACTGAGTAATAGGCCCGGCTCCACTCTTCCCATTGATAATACCTTCCCATGTTTCCGGGAGAGTATTACCAAGAGGAGTAATAGCTCCAAGACCTGTTACCACAACTCTTTTTAATTCCATACCTTTAATTAAAAGGATTGATTACTTCGCGTTAGCTTCGATGTAAGCAATGGCGTCGCCTACAGTTGTAATCTTTTCTGCTTGATCATCAGGAATAGAAATACCGAATTCCTTTTCGAATTCCATAATCAGTTCTACAGTGTCAAGAGAGTCTGCTCCTAAATCGTTAGTAAAGCTTGCTTCGTTTGTAACTTCTGTTTCTTCAACACTTAATTTATCAACGATGATAGCTTTTACTCTTTCAGCAACTTCAGACATAACTTTTTCAATTTAGATTAATAAATACGAATATACTTTTTAAATTTGCAGTGCAAAGAAAAGAATTTTTTATGTTACAAAACAAATTTAATGAGCTAAAAATGCGGAAAACTGCACATTTTTTCTTTTCTTGTGCACAAAAAAAGGAGAAAACATGAAAAACGTAGCAATTTTTGCTTCCGGATCGGGTACGAACGCGGAGAATATCGTCCGATATTTCTCTAAAAGTGAAACTATTAAGGTGGCAGTTGTTTTGTCTAACAACCGGAACGTTGGTGTGCATGCCCGGGTGAATAAGTTGGGTGTTCCTTCTTTTGTCTTTTCGAGGGAGGAATTTGCAGATGGGGCGCCTGTCTTGGCAAAGCTTGCGGAATATGATACGGATCTGATTGTCCTTGCCGGCTTCATGAATAAGATCTCCGATCCCTTGTTGAATGCCTATCCGGGTAAGATTATCAATATTCATCCTGCACTTCTGCCTAAATACGGAGGCAAAGGCATGTACGGGATACACGTGCACAAGGCGGTCGTTGCCGCCGGCGAACGGGAGACCGGTATTACGATCCATTACATAGACGAACATTACGACGAAGGGACGGTTATCTTTCAGGCAAAATGCCCCGTTCTGCCGTCCGATACGCCGGAAGAGGTTGCTGCGAAGGTGCACGCACTCGAATACGCTCATTATCCTAAGGTTATAGAAGATTTGCTTGCAGCCCGTATTTGAGGGATTGTATCAGAAGTTCGCGCTCAGCTGCATGACATAGGTACGGGGTGCGGAAACGAGCATCGGACGTGTGCTGTATTCTTTGTTGAACAAGTTATTCACCATGAACTGGAAAGACAGTCCTTTCATGATCTTCACGCCAGCACGCAGGTCGACCACACAGTAGGGCGTGTTGTTTTTCGCCCAATAGGAATGAAGTGTTTGTCCGTTTACGTTGCCGAAGAGGATGTCGCGCACGTAGTCCATGATCTCCGGCTGTTCCTTCGCCCGTTCGTCCACCATCAGGTAGTCGACGGCCTGCGTTTTGCTTTTCCACACGATATTGGTCCCTAGTGTCAGTCGTTTCCATTGGAAGTCAAGGATGGCTTTCACTGTGTGTTTTTGGCGGTACTTCAGGTATTTGGATGTATTGGACTTCTCTTTCATCTGCATCGGATCATCGTAGGTCACCTCTTCTTCGTTCTTTTTCTTATAATCGGCGTCCTCAGGTTCGATGAATACATATCCTAAGTTGTAGCTTAGCGTGGTATTGGGATTGAACGTGTAGACACCGTTCGTACTGACTTCCGCCCCGTAGATACGTGCTTTCGACACGTTATAGAACTGGGCGCCGAATCCCGGCATCTGGCCTTGGGTGATCATGCTCAAGAGGTCGCGCACACCGTTGATATACTGAAAAGTCGTATTGTTGAAGATTCCGAAGCGAAATTCGATCATGTCGGTATATTGGGTATAAAATCCCGCCAAGTCGAAGAATCCCGTCAGGTTTCCGAACTTATATCCCTGTTTGAAGCCCAGTTCGGCATTTACACCTTTTTCGGCATTCACCTCTTTGTTCGGGTACACGCCGACACCGCCTATGTCCTTACGGGCATATTTCTCGGTCAGAGAGGGATAGCGGTAGCCTTGCCCGAAGCTGGCGCGGATAAAGCTGTAGTCGGCAAGTTGGTAGTTCAGTCCGGCGCGGAAGATCGGTTTGACAGGAATCTTGGTTCCGAACAGTTTGGTATCCGCTTCCCGCAGGTAACCGTCCACCCGGTAGTATTCGGCACGCATGCCGGCCGATACGCTCAGGCGGTCGAAGAAACGCTGGTCGTACTGGACGAACAGGGCGGCATTGTCGCTGTCGTGCGTCCCGGTGGTTTTCGAAACGCTTTTCATGTGTTCGTAGGTTGCCCCGGCGGTGATCTGACTTCCGCTGTCCCATTTCTTATTGAACTGGTAGTCTACATAGTAGGTGTAGTTTTTGTCCGTCCCTTTGGGAACATTCTCCTTGTTGTTGTTCATCACCCAGGAGATCAGGTCGCAGTAATCGGCTGTCGTGGCAGTCGGGAATACCCCGTTCAGGATGTTTACGGCCCCGTCCACGATCCCGTTCAGGTCGCCTTGCAGTATCGGCTGGATCAGTGGGAAGAACGGGCTGTAGTCTCCGTTCTTGATGTTGTCGATATAGGCGTTGACTGTGGCTGCATCGCTTCCCATATTGCCTAAGATGTCGTCGAGCGACTTATGGCTGGAGCTTCCGTCGATGATGTTGTCTCCCCGGTAATAGAAACGGGTCTTGATCTTATGCGAGGTATTGTTGGTCGGATTGGTAAAATTGAAGAACGGGTCGATATAGAAGGTGTTCCCCTTGCGCCCCATGTTGGCGATGGATGACGGCTGGTAGACTTCTACCGGAGAACGCCAGATGAAGAAGTCGGCATATTTGTCGGCCAGATAATTGAAATTGAACCCGTAGTTCAGCAGTTTGCCCTCTTTCATCGGATGGTGGTATGTCATATTGCCTCCGAGTCGCAGACGCCGGTTGTATCCTTGATCGCGGTATCCGTCATCGGAAAACAGGTTGAGTCCGCCCGATACATCGAAGTTTCCGATCCGTCGTGCGTGCGAGACGTCTGCCCCTTCATATTCGTCATGAACCGGATGGTCGTATACTCCGACATAGGCGCGGGCACTTGTGGTCGGCGTGAGTCCCGGCCGTTTCGTGCGGATGTTGATCACCCCGTTCAAGGCCGATGAGCCGTAGAGCACAGAGGAAGCACCCTTCATCACCTCTACCTGTTCGATATTTTCGAGCGGGACGATGTTCCAGTTGATCACTCCGTTGCCCGAACTTAGAGCGCTCATACCGTCTACCAACACAAGGCTGCGTGAACCGACCCCGTATGTCCATCCGTTCCCACCCCGTATGGAGGGTTGCTTGTCGTTGATATCCACACCCGGCATTGTGTTCAGTGTCGAACTCAGGTCGGTAGGGGCCTGCTTGGCGATATCACCTGCTTTCAGCAGGTCCATCGAAACGGTGACATTGCTTAGTTTCTGTTCGAAGCGTCCGGCACTGACCACTACGTCTCCCAACAGGTTCGTTTTGATGTTCATATAGACATCTTTTGTTTTGGTATCCCCCTTGCGGAGTATCAGCGGGAGTTGTTCGTTCTCGTACCCGATGTAACTGAACAGGAGGTCGATCCCACCGTCCGGCAACGCGATTTCATAGGCTCCGTCGGCATCCGATATGGTTCCGTTCGTATCCCCGTTTATTTTCTTGTAGGTGATGTTGACGCCCGGTAGCGGTTCGTGGGTTTCCGCATCATAAACGTGCCCTTTCACCATTTGTCCGAATGCGGTCCCGGTGAAAAGTGACAGGGCGAAAATCAAGATATATAGCTTTCTCATATAAAATGCTTTTAATTGATGTTTTTGTCTTTGTACAAATAGATACCGATCTCAATGGGAATTGTGTTCAGCTCTTGGCTCAACTGGTTCAAGATCGCACCGAACGTCTTTCCTTTCAGGAGTATGGCTGCGATACTTACGAACTGGGGTGGGATCAGGTTGCCGATCAGATCCATGACAGGTGCGTTAAGCGTCTCTTCCGGAATAAAAACTTTCACGATCTCCAGCAAGGCGAACAATTCCTGTATTTCCGATTTGTCGAGGAGCAGGATGAGATCACCTTTTGCCGGGTCTTCGCTTTCGCGAATTGTCATTTTAATACCGGTTGTAGACCAAGTATTGATCTTCTGGTAGGCTGCCAGCAGCGCATTTTCCATAGAGCTATCCCCAGAGTTGGCTTTCGTCTGTCTGTTTATCATCACTTGGCGGATGATCATGTCGATCTGCGGGATTACATATAAGGATGTATTGTCGTTCACATAATAAGTCGCCAGGTTGGGAGGTGAAGCGTTCCAGTCGTTTGCCGGATGTTTGATGTAGTTGCCTATCAGACTTCCTATCCGGACCGAGTCGGGCAGGGGAGCATAGCGGGCGATGATGTTTCCGTCCGCCTGGAAGGCCAGACCGTCGAGCACAGAACTGATCAGGTTGCAGACCAGTTTGCCGCCCACCAGGTTATACAGCATTCCGATCATCGTCTGCATGCTGCCATTGTCTACATTGTAATAAGAGGCATTTTCGTGGGCGACATACCAGGTACCGTTCATTGTCAGCTGGTTCTCTGGAATCGTGATGTCCGACAGTTCCAGTATCAATTTTCCGGTCTGTATACTACCCAGATAATGAAATGCCGTACCGGTTGAGGTTGTCGCGCCTCCACTGAAAGAATAGCTGCCGGAACCTGCTGTCAGAGAGACGCCGGAGATAGCCGTTTCTTTATCGTGCGGTAGTACATATTTAAGAATGATGTGTGCGGTTTTCCCGTCATCCGTCTTAAATTCCACATCTTTTCCGATAAATGTATTCCCGTTATAGCTCAAAATAAGGGAATCTCCGTTTGCAGGGGCACTTAGTTTGTTAGAATAGGTCCCGCTTAGTTCCGCCGGGGAAAGGCCATCATAATCATCCTTGTCATTGCAGGATATCAAGAGAATAGCCAGCATCATGGCGCAAAGTAAACTGCATATTGATTTTCTGTCCATATGTTTCGCTTTTAGTCATATTATAGGATGATACAAAGAACAGGCTTAAGTTTGAAACAAACAATCTCCATGTTTGGGAATAAATATTCTATTTTTAAGATTGTTAGGTGAGCTAAGCATATTTTGCTACTTTTGAAACAACAAAACGATGTTTTTATGAAGATTGACGTTGACTTGCCTAAATTCGATATTCCGAAAGATTTTATCGTAGGCGATGGTATTACGGGTGACATCCTGAACATGTACGGGCTTTTTCCCTGCAAGATAAAAGCGGGCGTGTTTGCTTTTTGCACGCGGGGGACGATCCGTGTGACGATAAACCTGGATGAACATACGGCACGGGCGAACGATTTCATCACTTTGCTGCCCAATACCTTTATCCAGATTCATGAAGTGTCGGAAGATGCGGAAGTCTGTTTCGTCGCTTTTTCTTCCCGTTTTCTGGAAAGCATCAATTTTATCCGGACGATCTCCAACTTGATTGTTACGATCATCGAGAATCCGGTAGTCCCTTTGTCCGGTAATGCCGCCGCTATCTATAAAGATTTTTTCTCCTTGCTGGTACGGGCTGACAACGCTCCGGACTCTATCCTCTTTACCGACAGTTTGAAACCGGTCCTTGACCTGCTGATCCAAGGGGTGGTCAATATGTACAGGAGGTTCAATACCTGGAAAGAACCGGTCCTGAGCCGTGATAAGGAGATCGCTCGCGAGTTCGTGCAGCTTGTCTGGCAATATTATACGAAAGAGCGGAGTGCCTCTTTCTATGCAGGAAAGTTGCGGATCACCTTGCCTCATTTCTGCTACGTGATCAAAAAGACGACCGGGATGACAGCCCTCGATATTATTGCCAACGTCGTGATAATGGATGCCAAAGCCCAACTGAAATCAACGAATCTCCCGATAAAGGAAATCTCTATCGGACTGGGCTACAGCAACGTCGCTTTCTTCGACAAGTATTTCCGTCGCTACGTGGGGATGTCACCGCTGGAGTATCGCAACAGCTAAGCCAACCATCTTATCTCAATTTGTTCCGGTTGAAATGAGGACCTGCTTTCAATAAAAAGAACAGTGTCGAAAAAATTGTCAGGCACGCCCCGAACAGGTAAGCGTAGTTGAATCCCCCGAAAGCCTGTGCGATGCTTCCGCCTATCATCAGCCCGATCCCGATCCCCACATCCCAACTGGTGAGATAGGTGGAAGTCGCTGTCCCCCTCTGGCTGTTGGGAGCAAGGTTCACGAACAGAGTGTTGAAAGCCGGGAACATCGTACCGAATGCGACTCCTTGTGAAAGGGCGATCCCGATATACAGATAAGAAGTGAAAGCCGAATTCCACTGCATCAGCCTTTCCAGAGCTGCCAGCCCGAAGAAGCTGGCGGCGGCAAGATACATCCCCAACGAGATGACCAGCGTGATTCTCCCTTTGTCGACCTGCCGCCCGGAGAACATACGCGAGACAGCCAGGCCGATCGCCATAAAGGTGAAATATAATCCTGAATTGACGGAAATCCCGATCTCATCGGCATACATGGCCACATATGTGGTTGTCATGCCGTAGGGTATGGAGAGCAGCAGTAAGGAGATGCCAGCCCAAGTGCCTTTCACCAAAAAGAAACGGTCCAGCGAGATCGGTTCTTTCTTTATCGGCTGTTTCCGCGGTGTCTTTACCAAATAGGCCATGATGAAGCCGAGGAGGCAGGAAAGGAGAGAGCAGGCGAAAATCGTTTCGTAGGAGAAGCTGGTGTGCATGAACAGCCCTGTCATCGGTCCGAAACTCATGGCCGTATTGTTTGCCAGCCCGTAATAACCGATCCCCTCGCCACGGCGGGAGGAGGGCAGGATGTCGATCACGATCGTATTGCCCGACACCGTCACCATGCCGAAGGCGAAGCCGTGCAGGATACGGAGCACGATGAAGATGCTCAGCAGGCTGGCGATCATATATCCGGCGAAGATGACCATGAAGACGGAGTAGGCTAAAAGGTACAACGGCCGTCTGGCGAATGTGTCCAGCAGGTATCCGGAGAACGGACGAATACAGAGGGCAGCAATAGTATAGCACGAAAGGATAAAACCGATCATCGATTTATCCGCATCGAACTGGTCCTGCAAGTAAAACGGCAGGATCGGCAATATCAGATAAAATGCGAAGAACAGCAAAAAGTTGGCTGCTAAGATATAGCAGAAGCTGGGTGATATAAGTTTGTCTTTTGCCATTGTTTCATTTTGTTTGTGTTATTGTTGGATTCCGAACCCCAATCTTCGGAGCTGTCCGGTTTCTTCCGGGGTCGCATGGACGATTGTGTATGCACCGTATTCTCTTGGGTGATGATAGTTTGTCCGGAACCACTCGAATCTGTCGGGATTTTCCCGTAGCGCCCGGTCTATGGCAAGCGGGTTAAAACTGGTGAGGATCGCTTGTTCGATCCGGTTTCTGTCAAACCGATTTAAGTCGATAACCGGAGTTTCGGGAGCTGGCGGAATCACTTCGCTGATCTTCTCGATCTTCACTTGGAAGAATTTTTCGATGTTTTTCAGACACATACGCGTACCATTGGCTTTCCCGTCTGCCGAGAAACCGGCAATATGCGGGGTGGCTATCGTGGCCAGTTCCAATAATTCCCGGTTTATATCCGGTTCGTTTTCCCAACAGTCCAAGATCAGTTCACTGATCTTACCCTCTTTCCGGGCATGCAATAGGGCATCCGTATCATGGACGGCTCCTCTGGATGCGTTGACGAACCAAGGTTTCCGTTGGAGCTTGCGGAAGAAGTCTTCTCCTGCCAGGTGGCGGGTGGCAAAACGGCCTTCTTTTGTCAGCGGCGTGTGGAAGGTGACGATGTCGGCTTGCTCTGCGATCGTCTCCAGTGAGACGAAACCGTCTTTCCCCTCCTTCTCCGCACGTGGCGGGTCGTTGCGGAGCACGTTCATCCCGTAGGCCGAGCATAACTTCTCCACCTCTTTTCCGACATGACCGACACCGACGATCCCGATCGTCTTCCCCTGTAGGGGTTCACCCTTGCGAAGCGCGATCGTGACCAATCCGGAAAGCACATATTGGGCGACCGAGACGGCATTGCATCCCGGTGAGTTCTTCCAGGTGATACCTGCCTTATCACAATACCGGGTGTCGATATGGTCGAAACCTATTGTAGCGCTGGTAATCAGTTTCACCCGGCTTCCTTCGAGCAGTTCGCGGGTACATTTATCGATACTCCGTACGATCAGTATGTCTGCATCTTGTACGTTTTCTGGTGTAAACTCTTTAGAAGTGAGATACTTTACCTCTGCGATCGGTTCTGCGATTCCTTTCAGAAAAGGAACGGTATTGTCGGCGACTATTTTCATCTTGCTGTCCTTTTTCGAGAAGACAAAGGTAGGGATTATTTTCCAATCTTGACATAATTCAACCGCGTGTACTGTATGCCATAACTTTCAACCGTCGCGGCGATACATGCCGAAGAGATGTGTAGCACTTCACCCGGCCGGTAGGCATGTTCCAGGGAGGGCAACTGTCCGGATGCATGGCTGGGATTGCCGGATGCAAAGGTCAGGTTGACCAGGTTGCCGCTCGCATCGATGGCCGTCAGGCGCTGGCGTACGAAGAAGACCGGAGTCGTCCCGATGACGCGGGTCCTGTATGGGTCGTCTTCCACCCGTACTTTAGTTATTTTCAGGGTGAGATTGGACAGCTTGTCCCCTTTCTTTCCTAAGAAACGGCTGGTGGGACGTGGCTGGTATTTCTTTTTTAGCATCTTGTCCAGGTAGACGCAGTTGTAGGCTTGTGCCATTTTGACGAAACGTTCTTGCTTGGGGATGATAGGGGTATATTTAAAGGCGATCCAGTTCACGTAGCCCGGATCTATCCGCAAGATCTCATACAGGAAGTGTCCGCGGTATTTGCCGAAAGCGATCAGGTCATCTCCGTGTGTCGACATCCTCTTTTCATTGTAGTCCGTGACCAGGATCTGTCGGTTGGCATACCACAATTCGGAAGTGACGATGCGCAGCGACTGGATAATGTCCGGTTTCAAATCTTCGATAAACAAGATGCACTGCCTGTCGAGTAGAGGCGTGTAGAACCACAGGCTGTAGTTCGGATGTCCTTCCCTCGGTAAAACCACAAGGTAACATCCCGCCTCCTTATAAGAGGCTTTCCCTTGGTTGTAAACATTCAACTTCTCATAAAGGAGTTCCTGTTCCGCCTCTGTGATATTGGGTAATCTGGGGTTTGCCATATTGTTACCTCCTTTTTATGTTTTGACACATTGCCCGTTTTGCGTTTACCGTGCACTATGGACAGATTCAACTGTTTTAGCACTGTCTTTGTTCCAAAATCATGTGCTGAAGTCAATCTTTATTCATGCCGTTCATGCTGACAATATGAGTTGTGAACGAAGATCGAGAAAAATATTGATAATATCCATGTATTTCTAACTTTAATTGTTCATTTTCTTAGATTCAAACCACCTATTTGGTTTCACCGCCTTTTGAAACATTTTGATTATCAAATTGTATGGGTGGGTGAAGGTGAACATCGGGACTACCTTCAACTTAAAAATTTGCTTTCACCTTGTTTTGTCCCGATCTCGGTTGACTATGTTCCCCTCCCGTCTTTTATCCAAAGCGATTTATTTAAGTGCAAAATAAAGCGATTATGGGAGTGCATAATATGCATATATTATAGATATTAAAACTCATCTTATATTCTTTTTTATTATCGACCAGGGTCGAAAGCTCTATGGTTTTATAGCTTGGCGATAGAAGCATGGCAGTTGTCGGTTTATAACACTCTTTCCGTACTCAGCTTATTTTTTTGATGAAGGCAACTGTGACCGGTGAAGGCACTTTTACTCTTTGCATTTACCCTTTAATGGTCTTGTAATTAAATTATTATGCACGTAGGTGAAGATGAATCCTTCTATCGTCCGGTAAACATCTCGGATAACGATTGGCGGGATGTCGTTTATTTTCAGCAGGCGGATGGCGTTATGCTGGTAGAGGGAACCGCTTTGGCAGTTATAAAATGTTCAGAACTTGTACCGCACCGAGGCCATAAATTCCCGCGGACGGATATTGATCCAGGAAGTATAGCTTTCGGTGACGGAATACTGCGTGTAGCTATACTGTTTCTTGTTGAACAGGTTGGTCGCTTCGGCTGTGAACTGCCAGCTTCCCATTTTCCAACGTAGGAAGAGGCCGGCGAAGAAAGCGTTGACAGACTTGTCCCGGCTGACATCGTTGTGGTAGTGGTCTGCCGAAAGATTGATCTCTACAGGGAAAAGCTCGTAGGAGAGCTGGAACTTCTGGACGACGTTCAGGAGCGGATCGAGGCGTGTGCCGGTTCCGATCTTCGACCGTCCGAGGTAGATGGTCGCTTGATAGCTGGCAGAGAAGCTGCGCAGGGGCGACCAGATCAGCTTCGGTTCATATTGCATGAAATCGTACCGGTAAGGCAACCGTTCGCCGGCGCTCAGTTGTTCCGCGTTGTTGCGTCCTAAGAGGTAAGAGAGCGACGTCTTCAGTCCCCAGTCGTAGAAGCCTTTGGAAAGGGTTCCTTTCACCGTCCAGCCGGAAGAATAGTTGGACAGGCGGTGGGAGACAAGCGAGACTTGCCCGTCGCGGACCTGCTGTTCGAAGATACGGTCGGACCATCCCCGGTTATGGTTGAGCGACAGGGTGGAAAAGAACTCGCGCACCGTGCTCTTGTACTCTCCGTACAACGAATAGCTCTGGTTGCGGTAGACGGGCAGGATACCGTTGTTCATCCGATAGTTGCGGTAGTCTGTGCGGTATGCAGCCGGGTAGAGGTCGGTGATGCTTCCGTAACTTTCCTTGTAGTTGGCATGGAAAGAAAAACGCCAGGCATAGTTGAACTTATAGTTGATGTACAGGAACGGATTGGCAGCCAACCGGGAAAAGCCGGCTGCTGGAAAGGTGGTCCATACGAACGGAAGATGGAAGGTCAGATTCCATTTGTGCAGGTTCCATTGGTAGTTCGGTTTGAAATACAGACTCGTTCCGTTCCGGATCGAATTGATATCGCCTGTTATACCGGCTGTATATTGCCGGGTCAGGTTCCTTTTCTTGCGCAGGAAAGCGAATGAATGGTCCAGATAGAACTGTTGCAAGTGTAACGTCTGTTCGTCCCCGTCTATCAGGATGTGGGCAGGCTGGTTGTGATAGCGGAGCAGTGAACGGAGTTCGAGCGTGTATTTGTCCCGTGGCCAGATGTTTTGCAGGTAATTGCGTATGCCCATGTCCGGTGTCCGGATGTGCTGGTTGACCGATGAGGCACCGGAGATACGGGACGTGCTTCTTTCCCAGTTGCCGGAAAGGTTGAAGTCGTTTGTCAGGTAATGGTTGTCGGCGTTGTTTTCCAGGCTTGCCGCCACTTCCGCCCGGTCGGTACGGATGTGCGTGTCGTTTTGTTCCTTTAGGGTAACCGTATCTCCTGCCTGGTAATAATGGGTGATACTTCCCCTTTCTTGTTGTATGAGATCGTGCAAGTAGTTGATGTTGAAGCGTAACTGTGTCGCTTCGTTTAGCTTGTATATCCGGTTGCCGGAAAAGGAATGTACGTTGTTAAAGAGCAGCCGTTCCTTTTTCAGTGGAGCGGAGAAGGAGGGCTGGGAAAGGAATGACGGGATCGAAGGGCCTATTCTTCTTTTGGCTCCTGTTTGTGTAAGTACGTTCTGTTCGTCTGTTACATTGTTTCCCCGGTTGTTCCCTTTATAAATATAGGCGGACTGGCTTTTACGGCTGATCTGGATGGCATTGCCCATGCCTTCCCACAAAAGGGGGGGAATGCCCATGCTTCCTTCCAACGTCCCCATCCAGCGGTCTCGGAAATTGTCTTTCAGTTTGAGGTTGATCGCGATATCTTCGGTTGTCAGCTTCTTTTGCAGGGCACGGATGGGTTGATGGTTTTCCAGTATTTGCACGCTCTTGACAGCACCCGCCTGCAAGTTATTGGTTAGTTGGTTGTACCGCCCGTCTGTTAGGTCCATGCCTTCCACATAGAACTTGCTGATCTTTTTCCCGTTGTACGAGATTTTCCCGTCGTCGTCTACATCCACTCCCGGCAGTTTTTTCAGTACGTCTTTGATCGCTTCATCTTTCGGACTGATGAATTGCGACACGTCGTAATTGATCGTGTCGTGTTGCCCGTAGACGCGCCCCGGACGTATCTCGACCTCTTTCAGAGTGAAGATTTCCGGTTCGAGGCGGATGAGAAGTCTTGTCCCGGCTGTGATCTTTTGCCGGATCGCTTTATATCCCAACAGTGAGACGTGGACAAACAGTGAGTCGTCTGCTTGGTGGAGCGGGAGGATGAAGGTGCCGTCGGCCTTTGTCAAGGTGTAGGTCAGCGGGAGCTGCCGTCCGGTTTTACGTATCTGCACGGTTGCGGCATCTACCGGCTGGCCGTTTCCGGCATCGGTCACGGTCCCTTTGATGACTTGCTGGGCAGACAGGTTGCAGGCGGTGATCAGGAGAATGGATATATATAGGAGGCTCTTCATTGTTTGTTCTTGTTTTTGTTACTCTTTTTCTATCGGATTGTAAGGCGTGTTCTTCGGGTGCATCGGTTGTCCGTCTTCTCCTTTGACGATGATCTGCATACCGGGGGAGGTTTCCTTCAGATAGCCGATCGGGTCGGCGGCGAAACGTTCGTGTATCCGGAGGAGATCTTTGCGGGAGATCGGTTCGTATTCGCTTCCGATAAACAGGATGGCTTCTTCTTTGCCGGCTTTCTCGATACCGGTGCAGACGAAGGTGTAGTGCTGCCGGCTGTCGGAGGCTTTCAGGATCAGTCCGGGCAGTCCTTGCAGTTTCCAAGGACCTTCGCTGCGCGGAATTTCCGGAGTGTACCAAGCTTCGTAGTTCCGCCCCGGAATCGGCAGGTCGCTCTGTAGCAGGTGTAGGCGAGGAAAGTTGCTGTGTCGGGATGCAGTTCCCAGACAGGAATCTCTGTTTTTTCTTCCGAACGGAAGTTATTGGCGGCGATAGGTTCGAGTTGTGTCAGTTTGCCTTCGGGATAGTTTTTGAATATCTGGTAGTTCACTTGGCTGGTGCCTTGTTTCATATGTTCCTGGATGATTTCCTGCGAAGCTCCGGTCGCTTTGTCCATTTCGATAAGCGAGTCCATACGGAAACGGGCATAGCTGTAGAACAGGGAACTTTTGGAACCTACCTTCAGCATCATAGTCTCATCGATGTGTTTGTCTTCATGGGCTGTGTCGCCGACAAAGGAGAGGTCGTACTGGGCGGTGAACAATACCTTGTCGATGGGTTTCGCCTTGAGCACTTCACTCATGTTGTACACGCGGATATTGAATTGGGCCTGTACAGCCCCGCATGCCAGTAAAAGAACTGCGGATAATAGGATTCGTTTCATAACTTTAATCGTCTTAGAGTGTTTGTCTGCTGCAAATGTAGCGGACGGCAAACCTCCGGGGCGAGTAAAGTTATTACTGAAATATTACGGTGGGGTTATTCCTGGCTATCCAAATCCTTTTCTATATCTTTTATAATAAGTAAGACGGTGCTTTTTAGGGGTGGGAGATGTTTCTTAATTGTAATGAATATCTTTTCCTCATCAACAGCAGAGTATTCGTGCGAAATGATATTACGCTGTCCTATCACCTTAACCCAAGGTACTTGGGGATATTTAGGTAGTAACTGTTTATTTGTTTTATCGTCTATTTTCTTGACGTATTCACCGATTGTCTGTAAGCGCATGACACAGGAATCAAATATGGTCATTCTCCAAGGTGTGGAAAGGAAGTCGTCCGGTGTTTGTATTTTATACATCGGTCGAGAATTACATCAATAGCCTCGGCTATAAGATACAATCTGTCTGTAATTTCATCTTTATGCATAAATACCCTCCTTTAGTATCTTATCCAGTAACAGAGGCCTTAAACTTTTACGCAAGCGAATCAGGTCGATCGGGCAGCCACACCGTTTTTCCAAATCACTTTTCTCTGTTTGTTCTCCACGAACAACTGATCCGAAGATGCCGATTTTGAGGATACCGTATTTATCGGCAAATTTGGATTTGAATTGTTTTAGCAAAGTAATATAATATCTGTAATCTTTCATGAAGAATCCTGTATATGGGATCAAAGATACATAAAAAACGGTGATTCCTATGTAAATAGTAGTTTTTTCCGTAAGTTTGTGCAAACTTCTTTCAAGTAAGGGGTTAAGTGATCAAAAAACACAAAATAATAAAGCAAACTTTCATAAATGAAGACTTTGGATAAACAGAAAAAGAACGTCCTTACCCTTTGCGGGGCGGCGATGGCATCGTTGCTTCTTTGGGGATGTGGCGGAACAAACCCTACGGCCGAATCTTTCGAACGGTCTGATTATTATACGCGTGGTATCGGACAGTATCCGGGTGACCCGAAGGAGGATTTCTCGCCTTCTCTGGCTCCGGATCCTTCCACTTACCGTAACATTGCCCGGTTGCGATCGGCTTTTGCCTCTTCCAGTCATGACTATAACTTAGTGGCACAGTTGGCGACGGACGGCATCGTGACGGACAAACGGCCGCAGTACCTGAACCTCTCGACTCCCGATGGAGACGTTCCGAGACGCGAACGCGAATGGATGATCGACGAAGGGCCGTATTCACGGAATACTTTTCCCGGCGAAGATACCTATTTCCGGTTTACGCTGGCAAACTATAGCAAAGCGGCCGGCAAACTGTCGCTGGTAGGAACGGTCGTGTATGACGATAAAGTGTCGAAAGGCGGCTACGAGATCATCTGCCAGGGTTCCAATGACGGAAAGAACTGGACGGAAATCGGCAAACTGAGCGGTAGCGGCTTGCCCGGTCAGGCAGTCTCCGGACGGGTGGTGGTGACCGACCCGAACAAACAGACGGGCGAAACAACCATGCCGGTCCGCAAACTGAATGAAACGATTACTTTCAATTCCGAAAACGCCTACTCCGATTACCGCGTGCTGCTGAAGATGGCAGGCGCACACGATTGGGTGTTTACGGAAGCTAATTTCATGGATAAGGACGGTGGTTTAGTGGAAATGAAACCGTCCCAGTTCTTCAACAGTGCCTGGATGAGTGCTACTGGGGGTGAAGAATGGTTGTATGTGGATCTCGGCAGCATGTCGGAGTTCGATAAGGTCGTGTTGCACTGGATCAACAAAGCCGTCAAAGGAAAAGTGCAGGTGTCGGATGATGCCAAGCTGTGGAAAGACGCAGCCGAACTGCCGGGCGGTGACGGCCTGATAGATGAAATCGCATTGAACGGCAAACAGAATGCCCGCTATGTGCGTGTCCTGATGCAACAGCCGGCGAACGATAGCCGTTATATCCTGAGCGAAGTGGAAGTAATGGGTAAAGGCGGATTAGTGGCTCAGCCTGTGGCTCCTCCTCCTGCTTCGAAGGGAAAGATCATCTTGTCCGGCGGCAACTGGGAGCTGCAACGTGCTTCTGAAGTGACGGCTTCGGGTGAAGAAATATCTACTCTGGGCTACAAGCCAGAGAACTGGATCGTGGCGACAGTGCCGGGAACGGTATTGAGCAGTTATAAGAACATCGGGGCAATCGCCGATCCGAACTATGCGGACAACCAGTTGCAGGTGTCCGAATCGTTCTTCTGGTCGAACTTCTGGTATCGTGACGAGTTCGAAGTGCCGGAAGGATTCAAGCAGGACCGCCTGTTCCTGAACTTCGACGGGATCAACTGGAAAGCGAATGTCTTTCTGAACGGAAAGAAACTGGGCCGTATCGAAGGCGCCTTTATGCGAGGCAAGTTCGATGTGACGGATCTGGTTGTTCCGGGTAAGAACGTGGTGGCTGTAGAGATCATCCGGAATAACCATATCGGGGCGATCAAGGAAAAGAACAAGCAGAGCACGGACTTCAACGGCGGAATCTTAGGGGCTGATAACCCGACCTTCCACGCGACGATCGGTTGGGACTGGATTCCGACGGTTCGCGGCCGCAATATCGGTATCTGGAACGATGTCTTCCTGACCTCAACCGGAAAGGTGACGGTTGCCGATCCGCTTGTTACGTCTGTCCTGCCGTTGCCCGATACGACTTCCGCTACGTTGACAGCCGAGGTGATCGTGAAGAACCACGATGCCAATACGGTAAACGGTACGTTGGAAGGCAAGGTAGGAGATATCACATTCCAGCAACCTGTTTCCCTGGCGGCGGGAGAAGAGAAGACAGTCGTTTTCGATGTCAAGGACTTCCCGCAACTGAAGATGGAAAACCCGCGCTTGTGGTGGCCTAAAGGTTACGGCGCGCCGAACCTCTACGATGCCAACTTCACCTTCAAAGTGGATGATAAGGTTTCGGATGCGAAAGACTTCAAAGTCGGTATCCGCCAGATGACATTCAATGAGGACAATCATATTCTGAGCCTCTTTATCAATGGCCGTCGCTTTATCGGCCGGGGCGGTAACTGGGGCTTCGGTGAATCGAATTTGAACTATCGCGGTCGCGAATATGATATTGCTGTGACTTACCATGCCGATATGAACTTTACGATGATGCGTAACTGGGTCGGCATGATCGGCGACGAGGAGCTTTATGAGGCTTGCGACCGCCACGGTATCATGATCTGGCAGGACTTCTGGCTGGCTAACCCGGCCGACGGACCCGATCCGTATTATCCGGAAATGTTTATCGCCAATGCGGAAGATTATGTGAAACGGATTCGCAGCCATGCGTCTATCGGAATCTATTGCGGACGTAACGAAGGATTCCCGCCCGAACAGATCGACAAGGCGTTGCGCCGTATCATCAAGGAAGATCATCCGGATATCCATTATATCTCCAGCTCGGCTGACGATGTGGTGAGCGGTCACGGCCCCTACCGTATGCTTCCGGCAAAAGAATATTTCACGCTGAAGACCGGTAACGACAAGTTCCATAGCGAACGAGGCATGCCGAACGTCATGACCTATGAAAGCATGCTCCGCACGTTCTCGCCGAAAGGGATCTGGCCGCAGGATAACGAATGGGGGATGCATGACTATACCCGAGAAGGGGCACAGGGCTGTACCTCTTTTAACGAGATCATCGCGAAAGGGTATGGCGAACCGCAGAATGCGAAAGAGTTTGCCGAATTGGCACAGTGGGTGAACTACGACGGCCACCGCAGCCTGTTCGAGTCCAGAAGCCAGAACCGCAAAGGTCTGCTGATGTGGATGAGCCATTCCTGTTGGCCTTCAATGGTATGGCAGACGTATGATTATTATTTCGAGCCGACTGCCGCCTATTTTGCTATCAAGAAGGCTTCCGAGCCGCTGCATATCCAGTGGAATCCGGCAACGGACGAGGTAGAAGTGGTCAACTACAGCGCTGGCACGCATAAAGGTCTGACGGCAAAAGTACAGGTTCTGAATATGGATGCATCCGTAGCCTGGGAAAAAGAAGCGACTGTCGATAGCAATGAAGATACGACCGATAAGTGCATCAAGTTGGAATTCCCGGAGAACTTGTCGAAGGTCCATTTCATCAAGATGACGCTGACCGAAGATGGCAAAGTCGTTTCCGACAACTTCTATCACAGAAGTTTGGAAGAAAACAACTACCAGGATTTGTGCCAGTTGGCAAAGGTTGCTTTGCAGTCCGCAACAACCGTGGATAAAAATGCAGACGGAACCTGGAGTGCCGTGTCTGTTATCGAGAACAAGACGTCTACACCGGCTTTGATGATCCGCCTCAATGTTGTAGGTGGTAAAGACGACCAGCAGATTCTACCGGTATTTTATTCCGACAACTATTTCTCTTTGCTTCCGGGTGAAAAGAAGGAAGTACGTATGAGCTGGAGAGATGAAGATACCAGAGGTAATGAAGGCAAGGTCTTAATTACCGGATATAACGTGGAATAATATTATAGGTCGGCGACGGAAGGCGTGCAAAGTACCTTTATTACGATCCTTTAGGCACAGATTTACACGGATAAATTTATTTTCTTTCCGTGTATCTGTGCCTAAATTATGCCTATTAGTAAGCAGAATTTTGTTTCGACACACCTCCTGTCATATTTTTTTCTTGATTATTACTAAAATATTACGCAGCCTGAAAAAGATCTATTTTTGTATAGGACTTATCGGGAAGCTCTTTACCTTTGCCGGAAAGAGTATCGGAAGTAGATGGGAAAGCGGATCAAACTGATTTATATATTATCGTTATTCTCAGCTTTAATGGCGATAAGCGTGCAGGCCTATTGGCTCTATAATCAGTATCGTTATGAAGTGGAGCGATATGCTGATGAAATTGCCGCCGATGTATTGCGTGTCGGAGATGAAGAGTTTGCCGAGCGCCGGAAAATGGCGATAGGTGATGATACTTCTTATATAATAGATCGTAGTTCGCGTACTCAATCCGGAACTTCCACTATCAGGAATGTGCAGACACAACTTTGTTTTGATTTTAAAACGGATGTCTTGGTCGATTCGATAATTGGCGGTCAACTGAATATGACAAAACTAAACCTCTCGTTTGATGCGACCTTACCGGAAGACAGCATTATTCATGGTGTGGAACGAAATGTCGTTAATTACTATATTCCTTTCCAGGTTGAACGTTTAGATAGTCTGCTTCGGGCGCGCTTGTCGCAATACGATTTCCAGATCGCTTTTTTGCCGGAAGGAGATACATTGAGCCGTTTCAATTCTTGGAAAATTTTACCGGAACATCTGTTCCCGCCTTGCTTGGGAGTTAAATACCGGTATGCTCCGTTGGAGCGGAAAGGGGTGATGATAGAAGTCGGTTTCCCGATAAACCCTCTTCTGAAGCGGATGGTGGGACAACTGATTTTGAGTCTGTTTCTGATCCTGTTGCTGCTTTCCTGCTTGGGTTTGCAAATTAATACGATACTTAAACAGTATAAGCTTGGCGAAATGCGTGAAAGTTTTGTTCATACGATGATTCATGAATTGAGACGTCCGGTACAGACTTTGAAAATGTGTGTCTCTTTCTTGAATGATAAAGAGATGCGCACGGATGAGGCTGCCTGCGACGGTATTGTCCAGGACGCCTTGTTTGAGCTGGACAATCTTTCCGCTTATCTGGAGAAACTGAAAAATATGGTGAGTGCCGACGGTAGTGCGACACTGCTGCATCCCATTCTGTTCAATTTGCAAGAGTTGGTTGAAAAGGTGATCCGTTTAGTTCATATTCCATCTGGAAAACAGGTTTCTACTGCTTTTCCACCTGATCTCCCATTGGTTACAGCTGATCCTGTGCATATTGCCAATATTCTGAGTAACCTGATAGAGAATGCGATTAAATATTCCGGCTCTGGAGTCAATATCCGCGTAGTCGTTATCCGGAATGACAAGCTGATAGAACTGACCGTAACTGATGATGGCGTTGGTATTTCTGCCGACGAACAGACGAAAGTCTTCGAGAAATTCTATCGCTCCGTCCATTTACCGGATAAGCAAATTCCTGGATTGGGACTGGGATTGAGTTATGTACGTCAGATAGCCGAAGCCCATCATGGGCAGGTCTCGCTTCGTAGTGAAGTGGGAAAGGGCACGGAAGTAACAGTAGGATTACCGATATAAAACGATATGGCGACACCATTAAAAATACTTTTTGCAGATGATGATCTGAAATATTCACTTCTTCTCAAACGTTTTCTTGAAAAAGAAGGGTATGATGTGGCTTATACCGGAAACGGGATGATGGTTCTCGAACAATTTCCGGTTGTTAAGCCTGATCTTGTCCTTTTGGATATCAATATGCCGGGTTTGAATGGTTTTGAGGTCGCAGAAAAGATACGGGAAAACGATCGCCATGTCCTGATCTTTTTCCTTTCCGACCGTTCGGACAAAAACGACCGCCTGAAAGGCTTCAGCCTCAAAGGAAATGACTATCTTGCCAAGCCTTTCTATCCGGAAGAGCTGCTGGCGCGGATCAAAGAGCGGTTTGAAGTGAATCCCGATGTGAAAGTCGAAGAAGAAATCTATCATTTCGCTAATACCGTGTTTGACTATTCCACAAATGAAATCCGTACAGGCAACAGCAAGACGTTGGTCACTTCCCGTCAGGCAGAAATTCTTCGTATCCTCGCCCGTAATCCAAATGTTGCGATCGACCGTGAAATCATCCTATCTGCTGTATGGGGAAATGTCTCTTATGCCAACTCCCTGGCTTTGAATGTGCAGGTCACTTATCTTCGCAAAGCCTTGCGTAACGACCCTTTGACCAGTATCGTTTCCCTTACAAAAAAAGGCTATATGCTGAAAGGATAAAAAAACTTGCTATCTTTGCGCAATTGAGAAGTATAGACAAATAAAAAAGCGTATGAGTTTCAGCGAAAAGTCTTGCCTGGTATTTGAACAGGCTACGAAGGCATATCATATCACCGATCATATAGATGCCACGGTACATAATCCTTATGAGGTGAAGAGTATAGAGTTCTATCTGTATTTGAAGAATTGGATTGATGCTGTGCAATGGCATATGGAAGATATTATCCGCAATCCGGCTATTGAGCCGACTGAAGGATTGGTGATCAAACGACGGATTGACAAATCCAATCAAGATCGTACGGATCTGGTTGAGTTAATTGACAGTTTCTTTTTGGATCAGTATAAAAATGTGAAAGTCTTACCGAATGCAACGATCAATACAGAGAGCCCAGCATGGGCGATTGATCGATTGTCCATCTTGATCCTGAAGATTTATCATATGCAACAGGAGGTAGATCGTTCGGATGCGACTCCTGAGCATAAGGGAAAATGTGAAGAAAAATTGCGCATACTTTTGGAACAAAAAAAGGATTTATGCGTGGCATTGGATCAGTTATTGGCAGATATCGGTGCTGGACGTAAATATATGAAAGTCTATAAACAAATGAAGATGTATAATGATCCGGCCTTGAACCCAGTATTGTACGGTAAAAAATAATGGCAAAGGTATTAGTAATACGACTCTCGGCTATAGGCGATGTCGCTATGACAGTGCCTGTCATTTATTCTGCCGCCAAAGCTAATCCGGAAGATTCCTTTACTGTTTTGACTCAAGCTTTTTTGATGCCCCTGTTTATGAATCGTCCACCTAATGTGGAGGTTATCGGTATTAATACAAAGGGGGCTGAAAAAGGGCTTATCGGGTTGTTGAAATTTATCTCGGCATTGTTGAAATTCGATTTTGATGTTATCTTGGATTTGCATAATGTGATCCGTACGATAATAATCTGTACTTTTTTCAGATTGAATGGTAAGCGTGTGTTTGTGTTGGATAAAGCGCGGAAAGAACGTAAAAGATTGACTGCAATTAAAGGCAAACGACTTTATCCTCTTCGTCCGGTTATAGTCCGTTATGCCGATGTGTTTCGGGCTGCTGGGTTGAACTATACAGAAACGTTTACATCTCTTTATGAAGAATTTCCTGCCGAATTGTCTGGAATGGCCTCCGTTGCTGGAATTAAAAAAGGCAAATGGATCGGTGTTGCTCCATTTGCCAAACACCGAGGTAAAATTTATCCAGTGGACGAAATGGAACAAGTCGTTGCCTGTTTGTCGAAATGTGAAGATTATACTGTTTTTTTGTTCGGAGGGCGAGGATATGAGGAGGCAATCCTTGAACAATGGGAGTTTCAATATCCACGTGTTAAAAGTGTTGTAGGTAAATATGCCTTGGATAATGAGTTGGCGTTAATCAGCCAATTGGATGTGCTATTGTGTATGGATTCTGCAAATATGCATTTTGCCTCTTTGGTAGGTACACGAGTGATTTCGATTTGGGGAGCGACGCATCCTTATGCCGGTTTTTATGGTTATCATCAAGATTCCGGTGATGTTATTCAGGAAAATTTACCTTGTCGGCCTTGTTCTGTATTTGGGCAGAAACCATGTTTGCGCGGTGATTGGGCGTGTATGACACTGATAACACCGGAGAGGATTGTTGAAAAGGTAAAGGCATCAATAAAATAGTAAAGAGAAAACTACGATATCATGAGGGTCTGTTATTTTTCAAAATGTTATAAAGAACTATATAGTGCGGGAAGTAAAGCAAAGACCGATATGGAACAGATTATGTGCGATTTAGGATATCGGAATATCGGGTTTCCTTGTCTCGTTTGTTCGAATAAGATACTTGGCTTTGTCATAACTTTGCTCAGTATGATTAAAGTTTGTTTTAAGTTAAGGTCAGGTGATATTTTGATTATACAATATCCTTTGAAAAAATATTATACGTTATTATGTAATATAGTGCATTATCGAGGAGCTAAAGTTATAACCTTGATTCACGATTTAGGCTCTTTCCGACGGAAAAGATTGACAGTCCTTCAAGAAATTGATCGTCTGCAGAATTCTGATTATTTAATAACATTGAATGATTCGATGTCTGCTTGGTTACAAACTAAGGGGTGTGAAGTCCCGAAAGGAGAACTGAAGATTTGGGATTATTTATCTCCAGCCATTGTCTTAAACAAAATAGAACCAGCTACTGACTATACGGTTGTTTATGCAGGCGCGTTGGGATATAATAAAAATCGTTTTTTATATGAGTTGGATCGTTTACCTCGTCAATGGCATCTGAGTGTGTATGGTAAAGGATTAGAAGCTGATAAGATTCTCAATAAAGAATATTTCTCATATAACGGCTTTTTGCCGGCAGATCAATTGATATCTTCGGTACAGGGTGATTTTGGCCTGGTTTGGGATGGAGATTCTTATGAAGCATGTACTGGCAACTATGGTGAATATTTACGATATAATAATCCTCATAAAGTCTCTTTGTATGTCCGTTGTCATCTTCCGCTTATCATTTGGGAGAAGGCTGCATTGGCTCCTTTCATAAAAGAGAAGGAAATAGGTATTTGCATAAATTCTTTGGAAGAACTGGATGGTAAATTGGAGAAATTGACGGTGGATGATTATTTTAAGATGAAATCTCGGGTGATTGAGATAAGTAACTTGTTGTCTGTAGGATATTTTTTTACTAAAGCCTTGGATGAGGCTGTTAAGTTTCTGACAAAATCGGATGTGGCAGATGAAGGTCGTAATTAATCCTAAATACAATTTTCTCACTGATTTTATTTATCATCTTCCTGGATGTTTTTTCAAGGACGGTGAGACTATATACCAAGGACGTAATATCCTTAAAAAGTACGATATACAAGGATATCGTTTGATAGTCAAGAGGTTTAAACGTCCTAATATAATAAACCAGATTGTATATTCTTTTTTTCGTAGATCGAAAGCACGACGCTCTTTTGACTATTCGCTTGAAGTTCAGAAGCGTGGATTTGGAGTTGCAGATCCTATTGCATATATTGAGATAAAGCACGGAGGTTTACTTACCGATAGTTATTATATATCCTTATATATGGAAAGGATGGAAGAACTTCGCGAGTATATGGCTGTGTATAGAGCAGAAGATCGAGAGCTCAGACTGGCTTTTGCACGTTTTACGGCACAATTGCATAAGGCGGAAATATTGCATGTCGATTATTCCCCTGGCAATATCCTGGTAAAGAAACAGGCTGGTTCGTATGTGTTTGCGTTAGTGGATGTCAATCGGATGAAATTTAAAAGTATTTCAGTTGTTGATGCTTGTAAGAATTTAGCTCGTTTGGCAACATCCCGTAAAGTTTTGGATGAAGTGGCGTGTGAATATGCCTCTCAGCGGGGATGGGATAGTTTGGAAATAATGCGCTTGATGGGAGAATATAGTGATCGTTTTTTCAAGAATTACGCATTTCGTCTTGGCAATAAAGCGTGGCGAAGAAATGGGGGAAGTTGTTTTGCCCTTCCTTCTTTTTTCTATAAAGCATATGATCTGTTAAGTTGTTGTAAGTTACTTCCAGAAACGACACGCAATGTTTACCATCATAAACGGATTTGGGTTTATGATGATTATTTGCGTCCGTTTGATTTTCGGAAAGTGTTTCCTGAAAGTCTTCAAGACTGAGTTTTAGTATCTAATTTTGATTTGGAACTCCATTCCGTGATATGTGTACAATGGCTAATGTAGTATTGTTCTTCTTCGGACAGATTCGAAGAGTCGTTATACCAAGGCAAATGTTCTGCTTGGTAGGGATATGCTGTTCGGTAAGCTTCGACTGAACGGCTTCTGCTCAATCCGACACGAGGGCGATAAAGGGCGAAGGTTGTATCTATTGGTGCTCTGTACAGACCTCCTTCGGCAGGTTTGAGATAATATTGTTTTTCTAAATTGATAACTTCTTCTTTGTGTATATAGGAATCGGGGATATTATCTATTCGTAGGGAAAAACCGATCTTGCGGGCGAATGGATGTTTTTTTAATTCTTTAAAAAAATAGTCGATGAAGTCTTTAGGGCAATAATCGGAAGGGATTACATCCGAATCTGTATAGATATAATAGTCATTGCAGAATCTTTTTTTTAAAGGCGATTTCCAAAGTGCTTTAAAGCCTAAGTTTTGATTGAGATGGAATACTGTAAATGGGCAGGTTTTGTAATATTCCAGCAAAGGTGGATAAGTCGATGCATTATCCAGAATGTAAATATTGGTATATCCACAGGCAGTCAATGTTTCTGTTAACAGCCGTAAGGTTGTGAGACGATTAAAATTATTGATGATAATAGGAATCTCTTTGGCATCTCTAATTAGAGATGGACTTATTATTTCTCGAAGGAAATAATAGTAAGAGCCGATATTGCATGTTAATGTTTTGAATATACTCATATAATTTTGATGAACAGGTTGTTAATATTATTGTAAAGGAATAAAATCCATCCAGAATTTTTTCATCTTACGTTTATACCAAGAATGGCAACCGAAAGGTAATTGCCGGTTGTTTAATTTGTAGCAATAACCTGGATATTTGTCAAATGAAAAGCGAATCGCTTCTTTTACTTTGGGATATGTGAATCCGTTTGCTTCCGTTGCCCAAAAAACATCTTCATTGTAAAGATGATATCGCTTTTGCGCCAGATAGTGATCGATTCGTTCGTTTTGTTCGCAAGTTATCCGATAATGACTGGCTACTTTTCTCAGAGATAGGCCACCGTTGCCGATTTTGCCATATAGATCTTGCTTGGAGGGTTTCCCTCTGAATTTATGGTAAGAATGTATCAAATGCATGATTCCGGAAATGACGGGTAGTTTATAGACTGGACGTTGCAACCAAGGTGCGCCAATATAGTCGTATCCCTTATTACACCATTCTCTCAATTCGTCGCGAAAAACATAAGCGTCCAACTGATAGATCAAAATATAGGTACAATCTAAAAAACTTTCATAAAATTCTTTAGCCAGCATGAGCCGGTTATAACCACTGATCCCTTTGAAATAAGAATCTGCGAATGAAATAAATGACAACTTAGGAAATTCGGTCACTAGTTCTGACAAGTCTAAATGGTTGGGTTTGATTACGACTAATGGATACATTCGTAATATTTTGTATGCTTGTGATAAAGATTTTCTTTCTTGTTGGGACAGAGAGGCTTGGTAAATAGGTATAACAACTTTCACTAGATTCATATGAGCCTTTTTGTTTATGTTTAATATATATATATAGTATATACACAAAGATATGAATAATTTACAAAATTGAATGGGGGAAATGTTTTTATTATAATTTATTATATATCTGCTATATGATAGTCGTGAAAAATATTGTAATTTTGTAATATACATTCAATGCATTGATGTATAGTTTCTTATGGATGATTTGGATTCTTTATGTACGATGTGTTGATGATTTTGTATTGATTATTTTTGAAAAAGAGTTTATGATTCCAAAGATTATTCATTTATGTTGGTTCAGTGAAGAATCTTTTCCTGTTGAAATAAAAATTTGTTTGGCAAGTTGGAAACGTATATTGCCGGATTATACGATAAGGTTATGGACATATGCAGATGCATTGGCAATAGGTTGTGATTATGTCTCGGAGGCTCTGTCTGTTAAAAAATGGGCTTTTGCAGCAGATGTTATCCGTTTTTATGCAATCTATAAAGAAGGCGGAATTTACATGGACAGTGATATGCTTCTTAAAAAACGTTTTGATGAATTTATCCCGGAGCATGGTTTTGCAACTTTCAACGAATGTTGGGGAACAGTCCTTTTACAAGCTGCTTTTTTGATAGGTGAGCAGGGTAATTCTTTTTGCGAAGAAGTCTTTAGTTATTATAAGCAGCGTCATTTTTTATTGCCCGATGGTTCTTTCGACATGTTGATCTCTCCCAAAATAATGGTGATGGTTGCTGAAAAAAGAGGATATAAAAGGGAAGATATTGAACAACATTTAGGAGAAGATGTCGTTATTTATCCAGGATGTTATGTTTCTCCCTGTAAGAAAATTCAGTATCCCGAGGCTTTTGCTTGTCATCAAGTGTATGGGAGCTGGCGGAAACATCGTTTTGGCAGAAAAGTGGAACGTTTTCTGAAACATGCGTACCTCGTGATTCGTTTTGCGTTATTTAAACGATAAGTATAGAAGATTGAATAATTAATGGAAAATATAAAACTTGCCGTTATCGGCCTCGGATATGTCGGTTTGCCGTTGGCACGGTTGTTTGCGACGCGTTATCCTGTGGTCGGGTATGATGTGAAGCGGGAGCGGGTAGCAGCCTTGATGGAAGGGCGGGACGCGACGCAGGAAGTATCGGATGAATTGTTGAGGTCCGTGCTACTGCCCCGGTTGCCGGAGGAAGGTGAGGCGGGATTGTTTTGTACGTCCGATGCGGAACAGCTCCACGGATGTAATTATTACATTGTGGCGGTCCCTACGCCGGTCGACTTGCATCATAGCCCTGACCTGACACCTCTTTATTCGGCCAGTGAAACGGTAGGGAAGGTCTTGGGCAGAGGCGATATCGTGATCTATGAATCGACAGTCTGTCCTGGTATAACGGAAGACGAATGTGTTCCCATTCTGGAGAGAACGTCCGGATTGGTTTTTAACCGCGATTTCTTTGCCGGATATTCGCCGGAGCGTATTAATCCGGGAGACAAGGAACATACGGTGGAGAAGATTATGAAAGTGACATCCGGTTCCACTCCCGAAGCCGCAGAGAAGGTCGATGCCCTATACCGATCGGTTATCCAGGCTGGAACCTTTCCGGTATCCAGTATCAAAGTGGCGGAGGCAGCCAAAGTGATCGAAAACTCCCAGCGTGATATCAATATCGCTTTTATGAACGAACTGTCGAAGATTTTCCATCTGATCGGTATCGATACGAACGAAGTGCTGGCGGCAGCTGGGACGAAATGGAACTTCCTGCCTTTCAAGCCCGGTCTGGTCGGAGGGCATTGCATAGGGGTTGATCCTTACTACTTGATCCGTAAAGCTGAGGATTACGGTTTCCATCCGGGACTGATCCTGTACGGACGTCGTATCAACGATACGATGGGCGAATATATTGCCGGTCGCGTCGTGAAGTGCATGATCAAAAAAGATGTTCCGGTGCGGAATGCGGAAGCACTGGTTTTAGGCTTTACCTTCAAGGAAAACTGTCCCGATGTGCGTAACTCCAAAGTCGGTGATGTCGTTCGTTATCTCGGTGACTACGGTATCAACGTGACGATCTGTGATCCTTGGGCACGTCCGGATGACGTCCGGCGCGAGTATGGCTTGAATGTCCTGTCCACTTTGCCGGACAAGAAGTTCGACGTTGTCATCTTGGCGGTCGCACATACCGATTTCCTGTCACTGGACATTCCGGAGCTGGTAAAGGAGCACAGCGTGGTATATGATGTGAAAGGCTGTCTGAATCCGGCTTGGGTAGATGATCGTCTGTGAGTTATTTCCGTCCGAAGTCTGCCGGGATCTCTCCCCATTCCGAAGTTTCCCATTTTAGGATAGGAGTGGTATAGGTATTGGTTTTGAGCCACTTTTCAGCTCGTTCGATCATATCGAAGATCGGTTCGTTCTCTGGTACGCGCTCTAAGAGTGTCTTGCATTTCTTCTTTTTTACCCAACCGATGGCGTTCCGACTGTCCGAATAGATCGGAAGGCTGCTTCCTTTCTGTTTCAGTAGGGCAAGTCCGTGTACCAAAGCCAAGAATTCACCGATGTTGTTCGTCCCTTTTTTTAACGGCCCGATCCGGAAGATCTCTTGCATGGTCGGCGGATAGACGCCTCGGTATTCCATGTTTCCCGGATTCCCGCTACAAGCAGCATCCACACAAAGGCTTTCCCAGATCGGTTTCCCGACCGGAGTTTTTGGAGTCAGGCCTGCAGCCGCTTTGGAGGAAGACGCTGTTTTCAGATAATGCTCGTATCCTTTTTCAAAGGCTTTCGTTGCCTCCTCTTTGGTTTCGAACGATTTATATTTTGCTCCGTCCTGTCCGTCCACCTGCGCTTTGCATTCGCCCCAGTTGTCATATACGCCCGGAGTGATACCTTTCCATACTACATAATATTTGTTTTTTGCCATTGTTCTCTGTTTAATAAGTCCTTGTCCGACTTCTCCTTCTTCCGGTAGGAAATCGATTCTATCCTTTGGGAAAATGCCTTCGGCTTGCCGGATAAGTTTGTTTTTTCGGCATCTAATCGCTTACCGACAATTATCAGCAAACCTGTCGACAATTACCGACAGGCAAATCGTTGGGCATGGAATCGAAGAAGTATGCGGTCAAAGATAAAAATTTATCCGGCACAAAACAGAACTTCTTAACGGAAAAAGTTTACATTTGCAGGAAACAATCATATAGATATGAAGCGTATATTTCTGATTGGATATATGGGAGCCGGAAAAACCACTGTGGGAAAAGTGCTGTCCCGGCAGTTGGAACTCTCGTTTATCGATCTGGACCACTATATAGAAGGTCGCTACCATAAGACCGTCGGGCAGCTTTTTGCCGAGAAAGGGGAAGATGCGTTCCGGGATATCGAGCGAAGGATGCTCCGCGAAGTCGCCGCTTTTGAAGATGTCCTGGTATCGACCGGAGGCGGTGCTCCTTGTTTTTTCGATAATATGGAGTTTATGAATGGGGCCGGACAGACCGTTTACCTGAAAGTCTCGGTAGAGGAACTGGCGAAGCGTTTGGAGCTCTGCAAATCGACCCGCCCGATACTGGAGGGTCGTTCGGGTGACGAATTGAGAGCCTTTATTGCCGAAAGTCTGGAGAAAAGGGAACCTTTCTATTCGAAAGCGTCGATTGTGTTCGATGCGGAAGAGATGATGACCGATCAGGATGTATATAAGATATCACAAGAACTGGCAACACGATTATAGAGTTGAGAGTTGAAAGTGAAAACTGGCACAACCTTAACTTTCAACTCTCAACTCTCAACTATTAAATTATGGATAGACAAGGGCAGGGGGCTTATATCCCGCAGGAGCTATTAAAAGAACTCAGTAAGGCGAGTAATCGCTTACTGATAGGTATACCCTGTGAACGGGTAGAAGGAGAGTGCCGTCTGGCTCTGACTCCCGAAGCGGTCGACATGCTGACCGACCGTGGGCATCGCGTTCTGGTGGAAGCCGGGGCGGGCCTGGGGATCAATTACTCCGATAACCATTATTCGGAAGCGGGAGCCGAGATTGTGGCGACTCCGGCCGAGGTGTATCAGGCGGACATCATCCTGAAAATCTTGCCGCCGCTGACTGCCGAGGTGATGATGATGAAGCCGCGTACTACGCTGTTTTCAACCGTCCAGTTCAATACCTTTTCGCATGAAGCCTTCGAACTGATGATGGCTAAACGGATTACAGCTGTCGCCTATGAACTGTTGGCTGATGACAAACAGCGCTGTCCGGTCCTGAATGTGATCTCTGAGATAGAAGGAACAGCCTCTATCACGATCGCTTCCGAGTTGTTGAGCAATACGCAGGGCGGAAAAGGGATCTTGTTAGGAGGCATACCGGGCGTTTCACCGACCGAGGTCGTGATTATTGGAGCCGGTAATGCCGGGACTGTCGCCACCCGTGCCGCTATGGCACTGGGTGCTTCCGTGAAGGTGTTCGACGACGATATAAACAAGCTTCGGACTATCCAGCAGGTATTGGGGCAAGGCTTGTTCACTTCCACCTTCCATCCGAATGTGCTGCAAAACGCTTTCCGTAGTGCCGACGTGGTGATCGGGGCGATGCGTTACATCAATACGCGTCACCGGTATATCATCGCCGAAGATATGATCCGTATCATGAAACGCGGTGCATTAGTTATTGACCTCAGGATCAATCAGGGAGGTTGTTTTGAGACGACCTGTTGCCTCTGTCCTTCCGATCCGGCTGTTTTCGAACAGTACGGCGTACTGCACTATTGCCGGCAGAACATCAGTAACCGTGTGGCGCGTACCACTTCGATGGCACTGAGCAATATCTTCGTCCCGATGCTTTTCCTGCTGGGCGATGCCGGTGCCGTGCAGGGGATGATCAAGAGCGACCCGGGATTCAAGAACGGAGTCTACATGTATTGCGGTAAGCCTGTTAACAGCTACGTTTCCAATCGATTCGGTTTATCATCGAATAATATCGATCTATACCTCTCTGCGTTTTAACCCATAAAAGTTTTGAACTCGCAAAGTTTATTCTTTACTTTGCGATGATCTTAAATATCAACAAGCGATTAAGCTAATATTAAGTATATTATGGCAGAACAGACAAAAGTAACAACTCTGGAAAAGGTTGTCATCCGTTTTTCGGGCGATTCCGGTGACGGTATGCAGCTGACTGGAACAATCTTTTCCAATCTGTCGGCTATTTTTGGGAATGAAATCTCTACATTCCCTGATTATCCGGCAGAAGTGCGTGCTCCTCAAGGAACACTTAGTGGTGTATCAGGTTTCCAGGTTCATCTGGGATCCCGTAAAATTTTTACTCCCGGCGATAAGGCGGACGTGCTGGTCGCAATGAACCCCGCTGCGCTGAAAGTGAATGTGAAAAACCTGAAACCCAATGCGATCATTTTGATCGATACGGATTCGTTCCAGAAGAGTGACTTGGACAAGGCGCAATTCACGACAGACGATCCGTTCCGGGAACTCGGGCTTGGCGGAGTGCAGGTCGTGGCGGCTCCTATCTCGACAATGGTGAAAGACGGCCTGGCTGAATTCGGCCTGGATAACAAGTCTGCGCTCCGTTGTAAGAATATGTTCGCACTGGGGTTGGTTTGTTGGCTGTTCGAACGTCCGCTGGATGAAGCGATGCATATGTTGCAGAACAAGTTCGCCAAAAAGCCAGCTATCGCACAGGCCAATATCAAGGCGCTGACAGACGGCTACAACTACGGACACAATATCCATGCTTCAGTCTCCACTTACCGCATCGAAAGTAAGAAGGCTGCACCAGGTTTTTATACTGACGTGAACGGTAATAAGGCCACATCCTACGGGTTGATCGCTGCTGCGGAGAAGGCCGGCTTACGGTTGTTCCTCGGAAGCTACCCGATCACTCCGGCCACCGATATCCTGCATGAGTTGTCAAAGCATAAGGAGCTTGGTGTCATCACTGTTCAGGCGGAAGATGAAATTGCCGGTATCTGTACTTCCATCGGAGCCAGCTTTGCCGGTTGCTTGGCTGCGACTTCCACATCCGGTCCCGGTCTGGCGTTGAAGAGCGAAGCGATCGGTTTGGCCGTGATCGCCGAACTGCCGCTGGTTGTTATTGATGTGCAGCGTGGTGGTCCTTCTACGGGTATGCCGACCAAGAGCGAACAAACCGACTTGATGCAGGCGCTTTACGGACGTAACGGTGAAAGTCCGGCTGTCGTGATTGCTGCTTCGACTCCGACAGACTGTTTCGATGCCGCTTACTGGGCAGGAAAGTTGGCCCTCGAACATATGACTCCTGTCATCCTGTTGACGGATGCCTTCATCGCCAACGGTTCTTCCGCATGGAAGCTGCCGAACTTGGCTGAATATCCGGAAATCAAACCGAATTATGTCTCCAACTACGATGCGAGTGAAAAAGTATGGAAAGCGTATCGCCGCGACAAGGAAAGCCTGGTTCGCTATTGGGCTATTCCGGGAACCGAGGGCTTTGCCCATCGTCTGGGCGGTCTTGAAAAAGACTATGAAACAAGCGCTATCTCGACAGACCCCGTCAACCACCAGAAGATGGTTATCACCCGCCAGGCCAAGATCGACAAGATTGCCGATTATATCCCCGAACTGGAAGTGATCGGAGACCCCGATGCAGACCTGCTGATCGTCGGATGGGGCGGAACATACGGACACCTCTACGAAGCAATGGAAACTATGCAGGAGCAGGGAAAGAAGGTTGCTCTGGCTCACTTCAAGTTCATCAGTCCGCTGCCTAAGAACACGGCTGAAGTGCTGAGCAAATACAAGAAGGTGGTCGTTGCCGAACAGAACAACGGGCAGTTTGCCAACTATCTGCGTGGTAAAGTGACGGGATTCAATCCGTACCGTTTCAACCGCGTAAAGGGACAACCTTTTGTCGTAGCGAGATTAGTTGAGGAATTCACGAAAATATTGGAGGCTTAAAAGATGGCAACTGAAGAAGTAAAATTTCAACCGAAAGATTATAAGAGCGATCAGTATGTACGCTGGTGTCCGGGTTGTGGAGACCATGCCGTGTTGAACTGCTTGCACAAAGCAATGGCCGAAGTAGGAGTGGCTCCTCATAATATGGCTGTTATCTCTGGTATCGGATGTTCTTCCCGTTTACCTTATTATATGAACACATACGGTTTCCATACGATTCATGGTCGTGGTGCTGCTATCGCTACCGGCGTGAAGACGGCTCGTCCGGACTTGAGCGTCTGGTTGATTACAGGTGACGGCGACTGTCTGGCCATCGGTGGTAACCATTTTATCCATGCTGTCCGCCGCAATGTGGACCTGAATATCGTATTGTTCAACAACAAGATATACGGCCTGACGAAGGGACAGTATTCTCCGACTTCCGACCGTGGTTTCGTTTCCAAGAGCTCTCCTTACGGGACGGTCGAAGATCCGTTTATCCCGGCTGAACTGGCTTTGGGTGCCCGTGGTAATTTCTTTGCCCGTGTGATCGATGTGGATCTGAAGAATACGACCGAAGTGTTGGCTGCTTCTGCCCGCCATAAAGGTGCTTCCGTGACTGAAGTGCTGGTGAACTGTGTGATCTTTAACGACGGTATCCATAAAAAGATTGTCGATAAGGAATTTCGTGCCGACCGTACGATTTTCTTGCGCCATGGCGAAAAGATGTTGTTCGGCAAAGACAATGAAAAGGGTATCGTGTTGGAAGGCCTGAAACTTAAAGCCGTAACGATCGGTCAGGATGGTTATACGCTGGATGATGTTTTGGTACATGATGCACATGAAAAGGATAACACCCTGCACATGATGCTTGCCATGATGAGCGGGGATATGCCAGTCGCTCTCGGTGTGATCCGCGATGTGGATGCTCCGACCTACGACGAAGCCGTACACCAACAGATCGAAGAAGTCCAGGCTAAGAATCCGATCCGTAACCTGCAGGATTATCTGATGAGCGGAGAAATCTGGGAAGTAAAGTAAGGCGGTAAGCCGATCTGTGATAAGAAAAGCTGTAAACCTTGAAAAAAGATGCAAGGGTTTACAGCTTTTCTTATTTATATTTCTATCTTTGTGAAACAAAAGGGTATAGCAATGAAGACAACAGCCGAAATCATAGAAATCCTGAGAGATTACAAAGCCCGTTCCGCCGAAAAATACGGAATCGAAACATTGGGCCTTTTCGGTAGCGTGGCTCGTGGTGAACAGAATGAGAAGAGTGACATCGATGTTTTTATTAAGTTGAGAAAAACAAGTTATTACACATTGATGGATATAAAAGATGATTTAGAACAAGTTTTCAGGCAAAAAGTCGATTTAATAACTTTGCATGAAACAATGCGTGCTTTGTTTCGGCGTAAAATAGAACAGGATGCAATTTATCTTTAAGGATCAAATAACAGATAAGCTTCTTTTTGTTATACAAAGATTTGAATTGGCATTGAAACGAACTTCCGATGTTGCAGACTGCGATGATTTGCTTCGTACTCCGGAGGGTGTCGATTTATTTGATGCAACTTGCATGAGAATACAGACTATCGGTGAGACATTGAAACAAATAGATACTGAAACAAAGGAGAAGTTGCTAGTCTATTATCCGGGAATTCCCTGACGCAAGATTTTTGCCATGCGAAATATTATTTCTCATGAATATTTGTCTGTTGACCCGGAGATTATAACCGATATCGTTAAACATAATTTATCCCCTCTGCTTGTCGTTCTTTACCGCATCCAGGATGACTTAAATGCCGGGAAACATGATGCTATCTTTGGATAAAAGTGTCTGATTTGTAAATTCTATGTTACAAAATGGTAGGGTTTGATGTTAACGGCATGGAAAAGAATAATTATTACTGAAAAATTTCCTTAATTCGATATGTACTATGAAAATTTGTATTACTTTTGTACCGCGATTAACAAGGCGAGGGAACAGCAAGTAAAAACAAAGATGATTTGCCTTGTGTTTTAACATTGAGTAGAGAGAAAAGTTATATAAAGTCAATCAATTAAATTAATTTCAAGATGGCTACATTAGATTTAAGCAAGTACGGAATTAAAGATGTGAAGGAAGTTCTTCATAATCCGTCTTACGATGTTCTGTTCGCAGAAGAAACAAAACCGGGTTTGGAAGGCTTTGAAAAAGGTCAGGTAACTGAACTGGGTGCTGTAAACGTGATGACTGGTGTTTACACAGGTCGTTCTCCTAAAGATAAATTTTTCGTAAAGAACGAAGCCAGCGAAAATTCAGTATGGTGGACTTCTGAAGAATATAAAAACGATAACAAGCCTTGTTCTGAAGAAGCTTGGGCTGATCTGAAAGCTAAAGCTGTAAAAGAATTGTCTGGCAAACGTCTGTTCGTTGTCGATACTTTCTGCGGTGCTAACGAAGCAACTCGTATGAAAGTTCGTTTCATCATGGAAGTAGCATGGCAGGCACACTTCGTAACTAACATGTTTATCCGCCCGACAGCAGAAGAACTGGCTAACTACGGAGAACCTGATTTCGTATGTTTCAACGCTTCTAAAGCAAAAGTTGACAACTACAAAGAATTAGGCTTGAACTCTGAAACTGCTACAGTTTTCAACTTGAAGACGAAAGAACAGGTGATCCTGAACACTTGGTACGGTGGTGAAATGAAGAAGGGTATGTTCTCTATCATGAACTACATGAACCCGTTGCGTGGTATCGCTTCTATGCACTGCTCCGCTAATACGGATAAAGAAGGCAAGAGCTCTGCTATCTTCTTCGGTCTGTCTGGTACAGGTAAGACAACTTTGTCTACTGACCCGAAACGTCTGTTGATCGGTGATGACGAACACGGATGGGATAACGAAGGTGTATTCAACTATGAAGGTGGTTGCTACGCTAAGGTTATCAACCTGGACAAAGAAAGCGAACCGGATATCTACAACGCTATCAAACGTGACGCTCTTCTTGAAAACGTTACAGTTGCAGCTGACGGTACAATCGACTTCGCTGATAAGAGCGTAACAGAAAACACACGTGTTTCTTACCCGATCTATCACATCGAAAACATCGTTAAGCCGGTTTCTAAAGGCCCGCACGCAAAGCAGGTTATCTTCCTGTCTGCCGATGCATTCGGCGTATTGCCTCCGGTATCTATCCTGAACCCGGAACAGACTCAGTATTACTTCCTGTCTGGTTTTACAGCTAAATTGGCTGGTACAGAACGTGGTATCACTGAGCCGACTCCGACATTCTCTGCTTGTTTCGGTGCTGCTTTCTTGTCACTGCACCCGACAAAATACGGCGAAGAATTGGTTAAGAAAATGGAAATGACCGGTGCTAAGGCTTATTTGGTCAACACAGGTTGGAACGGTACTGGCAAACGTATCTCTATCAAGGATACAAGAGGTATCATCGATGCTATCCTGGACGGTTCTATCGACAAAGCTCCGACAAAGGTTATCCCGTACTTCGATTTCGTTGTACCGACAGAATTGCCGGGTGTTGATCCGAATATCCTGGATCCGCGCGATACTTATGCTGATGCTGCACAGTGGGACGAAAAAGCAAAAGATCTGGCTGGCCGTTTCATTAAGAACTTCGCTAAGTTCACTGGCAACGAAGCTGGTAAGAAGCTGGTTGCTGCTGGTCCGAAATTGTAATAACATACATAATGACTCTATAAAAGCGCAGGACTTCGGTTCTGCGCTTTTTTTATATATATACATTAATTTTATCATAAATGTTAGGATATTTTAAAATCTATTCCTACCTTTACCCCAAATTATCTGTTAATGTGGGATGTGAGGTATAACATGATTAGACGTTTATTACTGGTCGTTGGGATTATCGTTTCTTTGTCATCGTGTGGCGGAGATATTGCTTACCGGATAGAAGGAAAACTAACCAATCTGGAGGATCAGACCTTATATGCCGTTTTCGAAAATGAAGATATAAAGGTTGTAGATACCGTAACTTGCGGGAAGCCGGGGGAATTTTTGATCGAAAAGAAACAGGGGGATTTCCGGGAAGTGACGATTTTCTTTGCTGATAAAATGCATTGGGTTACGGCTTATCTGGAAAAGGGAGAGAAGGTGACGATCACCGGAGACGCTGATTATCCCGCCATGTTACGTGTCAAAGGAGGGCGGATCAATGACCGTCTTTCCGCGATAAGAAAAGAAATGGCTCCTTTATTGAAGGAGCAGGCCGACTTGATTCGTCAACTGAATAAGAAGAACAGGGAAAACCTCAACAGCTCGATCGAGGAAGCGGATATGGCTTCGCGCCTGGCGAATGTAAACCATCTGTTGAGCGAGGAAGCTGCTGCCGCCATCAAGAAATATCCGGATGAAGAAGCTTCCGTCGTATTGATACAGCATTATTTTAACCATCCTGACGATACCCGGCAAATGGACGAATTGCTGGCTGTGCTGAATCCGAAACTGAACGACTTTTATCTGGTGCGGAAGTTGCAGGAATACAGCACGAGGGCAAAAAGGACTGCTTTAGGCGCCGAAGCACCCGGTTTCAATGTGAAGAATATTTACGGGACTCCTGTCAGTCTGGATTCTTTTCCGAAGAAATATTTACTGCTTGCGTTTACGGCTCCCTGGTGTGATATGTGCCAGACGGAAGACCTCTATCTGGATGAAGTGGCAATGAAATATCCGAAAGAAAAGGTGGATATGTTGCTGGTCAGCCTGGATGACGATCAAGCCGAAGTGCGGAAAGTCCTTGCAAAGGATAGCATCGGCTGGAACTTGGTTACCGATTCCGCCGGACAGGCAGCCATGTTGGTTGATCTGTATAACGTAAGCGCCTTGCCCCGCTGTTTCCTGATCGATGAAGAAGGGAAGATCATCTTGAAAACGGACAATGGGGTCGAGATAAAGCAGACGTTGGAAAAGCTGATGGAGTAGGAATTTATGATTTATGCAATGTTGCTATCCATAAATCATAAATCCGGCCTCATAAATCCAGACCCATAAATTTAAATCATAAATCTTTAACTATGTTAGTCAAATCTTACGCTGCCGCCGTGCAAGGCATATCGGCAACGGTCGTTACGATCGAAGTAAATTGCACGAAAGGTATCCAATTCTTTTTGGTAGGGTTGCCCGATGTGGCTGTCCGTGAAAGCCATGAACGCATTATCTCTGCTCTTCAGGTGAGTGGCTACAAGTTTCCCCGTAACCGCATTGTGATCAATATGGCGCCTGCCGATATCCGGAAGGAAGGTTCGTCGTATGATTTGCCGCTTGCGATCGGCATCCTGGCAGCAGCCGAAGAGCTGGATGCTTCCCGGCTAGGCCACTACATGATGATGGGAGAGCTTTCATTGGACGGCAGCTTGAAGCCGGTAAAGGGAATTCTGCCGATTGCGATCAAGGCGCGTGAAGAGGGATTCAAAGGTTTTATCGTTCCCAAGCAGAATGCCCGTGAGGCCGCTGTCGTCAATGACCTGGATGTGTATGGCGTTTCGACCATCAAAGAAGTGATCGAGTTCATTGCAGGAAGACGGGATTTGGAGCCGACGGTTGTCAATACCCGTGAGGAATTTTATGCCCGGCAACTTCAGTTTGAAGCGGATTTCTCGGATGTACGCGGACAGGAGAATGTGAAGCGTGCGTTGGAAGTAGCCGCCGCCGGAAGCCACAACCTGATCCTGATCGGTCCGCCGGGGAGTGGCAAATCGATGCTCGCCAAACGTCTCCCTTCCATCTTGCCACCTTTTACCTTGCAGGAGTCGCTCGAGACCACCAAGATACATTCGGTCGCCGGCAAGATCGGACTGGACACTTCCCTGATGACGCAACGTCCGTTCCGTTCGCCCCATCACACGATTTCGAATGTGGCGATGGTCGGTGGAGGCGCTTTCCCGCAGCCGGGAGAGATCAGCCTGGCACATAACGGAATCCTGTTCTTGGATGAGTTGCCCGAATTCAACCGGAGCGTGCTCGAGGTCATGCGCCAACCATTGGAAGACCGGACGATAACGGTCTCTCGTGCCCGCTTATCTGTTGATTATCCGGCCAACTTCATGTTGGTCGCTTCCATGAATCCTTGTCCTTGCGGATATTATAATCACCCCGATCGCCCTTGTCTCTGTTCTCCGGGTGCTGTCCAGAAATACATGAATCGTGTTTCCGGCCCTTTGCTCGACCGGATCGATATACAGGTAGAAGTCGTGCCGGTCCCTTTCGAGAAGATATCCGACGGACACCCTTCCGAATGTAGCGAAGCGATACGCGAGCGCGTGATGAAAGCCCGCGCTATCCAGGAAAAACGCTTTGCCGCGCATGAGGGTATTTACAGCAATGCCCAGATGACCTCCAAACTGCTTCATGAATACGCCGTGCCTGATGCTGCCGGCCTGTCTTTACTGAAGGTCGCCATGCAGCGCCTCAATCTTTCCGCTCGCGCCTACGACCGCATCCTGAAAGTCTCCCGTACGATCGCCGACCTGGAAGCCTCTCCGAATATCGAGGCATGCCATCTGGCGGAAGCCATACAATACCGGAGCCTGGACCGGGAAACATGGGGGACGTAAGCCGGTTTCATTTATTTTGAAATTGAAGATCGGAAAAAGCATTAGGAGAAAATAAAATGAATGCCTCTGGTGTGAACCAATATCTTTCGCCTGCCCGGAGCGCGGCGACCGCCTGTGCGTATAGCTGTCCGTATTCGACAGAACGGTCTGGACGGATGTTCCCGTTTATCTCGATGCAGACGAAACGGCGGCTATCGGTCGGATCAGCCAGTAAGTCCCAGTTGTTGCGTTTTTTATTTAGGATAAAAGTACCGCCTCATTCGTGTTTATCCTATTATTATTTGTATCTTTACTGCCACGTTATTGACTATTCGACCTAGGGCGAAAAGCCTTTCGACTTAGGTCGAATACCTTTTCCACCTTGGGCAAAAACCTTTTCGACCTTCGTCAAAAACATACAAAGAAGGCAGGAAAGCGATAAAGTCTTATTATTCACCATTTAATCTATTACTAATATGACAGCACGTTACAGAATGGAGCGTAATCCGGATTCCGGGAAGAACGGCAATAAAATGCCTCTTCACCCAAGATTGATCCCCTATGAGACCGTCAGCATTAAAAAGTTGATGAAATATGCCAAATCCCGCTCCACCTATTCGGAGGCCGACATTGCCGGCGCCTTGCAGCTGATCACCGACTTGGTGACGGAACGCTTGCGCGAAGGCGATAACGTGGAGATCGAGGGCCTCGGTTTCTTCAGCGTTTCGCTCCAGTCTCGCGCGGTGATGTCTAAAACGGAACTGAGGAGCGAATCTGTCCGTTTCAAGAATGTCAATTTCCGATGCTGCCAGCAGTTGAAGAAGGCCTTGAAGACGATGCCGCTCACGCGTATGAAAAGTTCAGGTCACTGTGCACCCGGCATGGCGGACCGGGAGGAACTTCTTTACCGCTATCTGGACGAGAACTCTTATATCACCGTCCGTTCCTACCGTTATCTTATCGGGCTGTCTGACTACAGTGCGCGCAAGGATTTGGCCGCATTGGTCGCTTCCGGCCGTTTGGTGAAGGGAGGCAGCCGTCTGTTTGCCATCTATACCCTTCCGAAAGAGGAAGACACGGGCATCCCGCAACCTTTGGTGGTCGATTCGAACTTGCCTGGATGAGGGCCGGATACCGGGGGTAAAGACAATCCGGGCGGATGCCTTCACCTGTTGGGGCTTGTTGCAAGGCGGGTTGTACAGGGTGGGTGAAGCTGAAATGACCCAGCGGCCCGGAACTTTTGTTTTTAGCTGTTCCGGTATTCCAACGGCCCCATCCCCACATGCCGCTTGAAATATTTGCCGAAGAAAGACATATTCGTGAAATTCAGCGAATAGGCGATGTCGTGGATCGATAGGTCGGTCGATTTCAACTGTGCCTTCGCATCCATGATCACCATAGAGGTGATGATCTCGACACAAGTCTTGTCGGTCGTCTGCTTGACAATCGTACTGAGATGCGCCGGAGTTATGCCGAGTTTCTTGGCATACCACGCAACGGAACGTTGCGTGGTATAGTTCTGCATAACCAGATGATTGAAGTTTTTGCTTATTTGTTCTGCTTTGGAGAGATTTGTTTTGTTCAGTGTCTTGTCTTTATACATGGCCCCTACTCCGAGAAGCACGCCTGAAAGCAGATGGTTAAGGATATCTTTGTTCAGCTTGGGGCCGCAGAATCCATACGTTTTGACAAGTAGCGAAAAATAATCTTTCAGCAATTGGGCCGGCTGTTCTTTCAGTTCGATAATCGGGCTGTCTTTTACGACATACAGCATGTCCATTGCCGATTTGCCTATATTGGCATGGTTGGTGAACTCGGACGAAAAACCCATGAAATAGATCTGCAAATCTCCTTCCACTTTATGAATTTGTAAGATTGTTCCCGGCAGGATCGTGATAAAGCTGCCTGGCTTCACTTGGTAGCGTGTCAGATTTATGGAAGCCTCGATCTCGCCTTGCATGCAAAGCACGAATATCTCCGCTTTCAACCTGCAAGGATAGTTGGCATACAAGCTCAACAAACCGATGTCTTTATGCGAAAGGTTCCCGATGATCCAATCGTCGGGAAGGTCTATTTTGGGGATGTCGTTTTCCATATTCAGAATACATTAGAATATATGCAAAGATATGAAAAATAGGACACGCAAAAAGTGTTGAATGATAAAATCCGGTTTAAGTTAGGATATTATAATTGACTATTTGGAACAAGATCTAAAAAAGCGGACAGGTAATCGTATAAATAGACCTTGTGAGATCTTTTGCGTTGTCGTTATTTTGCATCGATTTTGATAGGTGGAGGAAGAGTATTACTCCGGTTGTTTTGTGAATTTTGACAGCCAACAGAATTAGGGCTAAACTATATTACTATATAGATGAAGAAATATATGATTGAATATGGTCTTGGGAAGATCATGGCTTTATGGATATGTGTTTTTGGGGTACTCGTCTGTGCCTCTTCTTGTGATTCCGATCGTGTGTCTGCCGATGGAGTTGGAAAGCTGCGCTTGTCATTATCGGCAGACACTACTTCTTTGAGCAAAGGTATCAACAACTCCACTAAAGCAGCTGTTTCGGACGAGTTCGAGAAGTTCCTGACTACGGCTGACTACAATATCCGCATCGTACAGCAGTCCGATACGGTCCAAACGTATGACCGCTTCGACGAGATGCCTTCTGAGATTGAACTGAAAGAGGGTGCTTATACCCTCATCGCCTCCAAAGGCGACAACCTCCCTTCTGCTTTTGAAAACCCCTATTTTGAAGGAAGTACCGACTTCACGGTGAAAGCCGGCATGAGCACGCCTATCGATGTGACTTGTACACTTGGAAATGCAAGAATCACGGTCGACTATACCGAAGACTTCAAGGAGGCATATTCCGATTATACTGTTTTGTTGAGCTCAGCCTTTACATCTGGCAGCCTGGAAATAAAGAAGGATGAAACGCGTCCGGCCTATATGCAAGTGGCCAAAGAAGGATCGGAATTAGGTATCGCCATCCGTTTGAAGAAAATCACCGAAGACAAGGAAAAAACATATAAAATCCCAACTCCTCTATCTATCGAACGTCGCCAGAACATCCGCCTGATCTTTAAGACGGATGGAGAGGCCTTGGATGGCATCGGTCTGGAAATAATCCTGGATGATGAAATGACAAATGTCACGCTGAATGAAGGGATACCTGATTTTATGTGGAAGCCGTTTGAGAAGCCGACACTGTCTCCGGATGATTTTACGAATGGAGAATCTTTTACCATTAAAGTCGGAAAGTTCGAGAAGAGTCCTACAGTTGGATTTGCTATGCCGGCAGGTATTGCCTCTTTGTGTGTCAAGCAATGGCGGGAAGATAAAGAAAACGAAGAGATTACCTACGACTTGGCGACGGACGAAGGAGTTACCGCCGCTTTAGGGAAGAATTTCAAATGGTCGGTCAATGGTAAGGCGAATACTAATGTGAAAGGAGAAAGAAAAACCGGACAGCTATTTTTGAAAGATGCAATCAATAGTTTGGAGGCTCCTATCGAGGAAGACCAAACTTATACTTATCATTATGAGTTTTCTGGAGTTGATGCGACAGGAAAGGCACATGCGACAAATGTATTGGGGGTAACAGTTGTTGTACAGCCAGCCGGCCAGCCGATCATAACATTTGACGGCTTTCCTGAAACAACGATTATAGAGGGTGATGACATGTCGAAAGAAATAGAAGCTAAATTTGAGGCTGAAGGTATAATCGATGAAACGAAAACGACATTGACAATTAATGACGGGGTAGATGATAAAGTGTATAATATTCTAACCGATGGAACTGTTTTATATAATGATTGGGGTATTAGTGTTGAGTCGGGTAATGATGCGACAGCAACGCTTAAATTCCCAAAAGTCTTTTCTTCCCGGTTAGAGGCTCCTATGGAAGGAGAGAAAACATTTACTTATAAATTGGATTTAGCGGATAAGAAAGGACGCAGTTTCCCGACTCTGACAAAGACATTGACGGTAAAGGCGCCGGTGTTTGAGTTGACACCGTCTGCTAATGGTGGGGATGCTTTTGCTTGCCGGGCTTTTCTGCGGGCAAAGGTTTCTGATGGAACACATCCTGATAATCTTAAATTCCAATGGAGAAAAGTCGGTAATGGAAGTTGGAACAATTGCAAGAACCATACTTACCAAACGGATGAGATATGTGATACATTGAAGAATCTGACATCAGGAGGACAGCAATATGAAATACGTGCAATTTACCGGGAAAAAGAAAAGCGTGTAACGGAACCGATTGTGATAACAACCGAAAATGTGGTGGAGTTGGAAGATGGCTCTTTTGAAAATTGGCATAAGAAAGAAGTTTATAAGAAAACAATATGGTCTGTTGGAACTACCGGTTTAGGGATAGATCAGTGGTGGCCTTATAATGAAGGAGGTTCTTCGTGGTGGGCAACCCGAAATGCGTTGACAACTTCACAAAGAAGCGGTGTTTCATGTTATTATACATCCTATTCCGGAACAGTCCCTGTTGATAATGGGTATGAAGGGAAAGCGGCTGAAATCAGTACGCTTGGATGGAAAGAAGGAAATACATTTACGGAACTTGGAGGTGAAAGTGGAACGCATTCTGCCGGAATGTTGTTTTTAGGCTCTCATTCTGCAACCAGCAATGGGGTTGAGACAATTGATTATGGGCATGATTTTAATGTTCGTCCTAATGCGTTTGAATTCTACTATAAGTTCAAATCTTTAAATAGTGAATCTTTTGAAGCTTATATTGTAGTAGAAAATAGGGAAAACGGAACTGTAACGCAGTTGGGAAGTGGTAGAATCATGAGTAATCAGGATCAGGCTTCATTTGCTCCGGTAAGAGTAAATGTTCATTATACCAATACATCATTGAAGGCAACACATATGTATATTGTGTTTAGATCCAGTACTGCGGATAACCCTTCAGTGGAGGGTGTACAAGGTAGTTTAGGGGCTTTTGACGGATACAGTGATTCTCGGTATGTGGGTAATGTCCTGACGATCGATAATGTTCGACTAATTTACGAATAAATATGAAAAAGACATATATCTTATTTTTAACGGTAATTCTTTCCCTTTTGGCTGCTTGCCAAAAAGAGGAAAATAGCAGAAGCGACAACTTTGGTGAAGGTTCCGGAGCGCTGCGGTTGGAACAACCTGCGGTTCTGAGCAAGACGGAGATCCCGGTGATTGTGATGAAAGGAGCTTTCGGAATGGATGCGAATACATTCCCGATTCGGATCGATCAACAGGGTGCAGATGGTACATATACGAAACATACGAGTTTTGTTTCTTATTCGGCTATGATCGATTCCGGTATGCCATTGGTTTTACCGGTAGGAGATTATCAGGTTGTTGTTTCCTCGTACGATCAGGCAGCGGCTGAGGGTCGAGTGTCTGAAACTCCTTATTTCGAAGGGAAACAGGATTTTGTGATTGAAGAAAAAACAGTCACGTCTGTTCCTTCTTTTACTTGTACGTTTGAAAGTGTGGGAGTGGAGGTTCGCTTGTCTGACCAGTTCAAAGCGAAGTTGGAAGCCGAACCTCTTAATTACAGTTATTCAGTGACCGTTTATGATGGTGAAGTGTCGTGGACGTTCGATCCCGATAAGCATACAAAGCCGGCTTATTATCTGGATCCATGTGAGAATCTGGTGCTGAAAGTCACGGTTAAGCTGGATGGGCTGACCTATCCGGAACGGACATATTATGTATGCAACCGGAATACAGATAAAGTGTCGATTGGGGAATACTATATTATAACTTTGGATGCCGGAGAAACTGAAACAAAAAGTTTACGGTTAACGACTAAATGCATAGGAGAATAGGCATATGAAATATAAATACCTGTTATTGTTGCTTTTTTCTCTTCTTTTTTTCTCTTGTGAGATGAAGAAAGAGATATTGGGACAGACTGATAAAGGTCAGACTGATGACACGACCGTAGAAAACCAGGGGCTGTTAGATTTGGAGTTGAAGCCGGAAAAAGAAGCGGATATCCCTGTTTCGAAGGGAGGAAGTACTACTGGTTCACAGACTGTTATATTGGATGTTAATGAGTTTGCTATCGATATCATTGATGTCAATGGTAATACGGTCAAGCATTATGACAGTTATGCCGATTTGAAGAATGAGGGAGGTTTGTTGCTTCCTGCCGGTCACTATTCGATTCGGGCGACGCTGGGAGAAGACGTGAATGCCGGTTTTGACAAGCCCTTTTATTCCGGTACGAATGTGTGTGAAATCACCCCTCAGGAAGTGGCAAAGGTGATTACGGACTGTGTGTTGAGCAATAAGAAAGTTACGTTCCGTTGTTCGGATGATTTCTTGAAGAAATTTAATGACGATTATTCGATCGTTATTGATAATAAAGTGGGAGCTTTGACTACCCAAAACGGGGAAAAAAGGACAACCTATTTGAAGAATACCGGCATCTTACAGTTTACTGTATATGCGACTATGAAGAATGGTGGAAAGACTTTGGTATATAATTATGATATGTCGAAAAATGAAGATATCCAGCAATATAATAATATATTGATCGACTTGGATCTTGAAGAAGGCGACAGCTCTCCTGATGAACCGGATGATAACGAACCTGTCGAACCGGATGATCCTATTGTGCCGGATGATTCGGTATCAGTTAAAAATCCGGTGATTAAGGTCGACATATCCTTGATCGAGAAAGAATATGTAATCGAGATCCCTTCAGATTTTATCGATGCCGGTGGTGAGGGTGATGGTGGCGATGATAATGAAGGAGGTGACACGGTGGCTAAACCTACAATTGTAGGGGATGCAGGATTAGACATAAGCCAACCGATCGAGATATCGGGTGCAGGTAATAAAACTGTGCGTGTGAAGATTAATACACCGGGTAAATTGGCTTCGTTAGTTGTAAAAATAACTTCATCAACATTGGAGGCATTATTACCGGCTGTCGGGCTGACTTCCGAGTTTGATATTTGTGATGAGGGTTTGAAAGAAACTTTGTCAAAATTAGGATTGTCAGCAACAAAAGGTGCTACGTCTACAACGTTTGATATATCTTCTTTTATGCCGATGATTGCAGGTTTGGGAGGAGGTGATTATCTCTTTACCATAACTGCGACGGATCAGTTGGGGCAAAAAGCTTCCAAGACATTAACGGTAAGAAACTTGAACGATTAATGAGTGATGAACAGTATGAAGTTATATATATTTGCTTGCTTGTGTAGTTTGATATTATGGGGAGTGAGCTGTAATGAAGAATCGGCAGGGATACCGACAGGCTCGTTGTTTTTAGGTATCGAAGAGGATGCTACATTGTTGACAAAGGCGGAATCGGCTGTCACGAATGAATCTCTTCGTGTCGATATCATCGCTGCGGAAGGGGATACGATAAAAAGCTACTCCGATTATATCGATGAGGTGAAAGGCAAAAAGATCGTTCTTCCGGTAGGAACTTATACGATTTCAGTAAAATCAAACCAGTCGGAAGAGGCAGGATGGGAAAAACCGTTCTATTCCGGTTCGAAAGAAATAACCATTCAGTCCGGTGAGATAACCTCCGTACAGATTGTTTGCAAGATTTCGAATACGAAAGTAGCAGTCGAGTATGCTGACAATCTTGCTGACTATTTCAGCCACTATGAAACGACGGTTTCCAATACTTCCGGGAGCTTGCTTTATACGCGGGATGAGACTCGTGCCGGTTTTTTTAAAGCAGAGAAGCTTACGGCTGATTTGAAATTGGTCAATCAGGATGGAAACGAGTTTGCCATGCAACGTGTGTTCCCGGATATAAAGGAACGGTATTTTTATAAGATAAAATACTCGCTTGACGATGGTGGTGGTGATAATGAAGAAGCTGGAGCCGATTTCGGTGGAATCATAGTGGACGAAAAGGCCGATACGATATATTACGGAATCTTCATCAAACAGGAAGATCTTTTCGGCAAGTCGGTTCCCAAGTTGGCATTTGACGGCTTTACGGAAAATAAGATTGTCTATAAAAAGACTGAAAATCCGTCAGTTCCCGAACATTCTCTGACGATCGAAGCACCGAACGGCATCAAGCAGCTGAAAGTGGAAACAACTTCTTTCCAGTTTGCCGATGTTCCATCGTTTGATCTTTGTAACCTGACGGATGCTGCACGGACGCGTTTGCAGCAATTGGATTTCCCGATGCAAGAAGTAAAAGACAAACAAGAGCTGACATTCGTGTTGACCGATTTTGCTAAAGCATTAGAATTATCTTCTGAAACGCAAACAACCCTTCATACGTTTTCTTTCTATGTCTTGGATAATTTGAATCAGGAAACAACAGTTGTATTCACATATGAGGTTCGCCCGAATGTCGCTGCTTATGTGGAAAAACCTTATTGTTGGACTACATTTGCTTTGTTAAAAGGTTATTGTGTAGATGAGAGTTCTTATTTCAAAGTGAAATTACCAAATGGAACTGTAAAAGATATAAAGAAGGTGACACGAGATACGGAAGGTAATGTGTCAGCACTTGTAACAGGATTGTCTGCCGGAACGTATTCTTATTCTTTGGCTTCTATAGACAATGCTGATATGACTTGTGAGCCGGTTGACTTTTCTTTAGCAGCTCCTTCGGAGGTACCGAACATTAATTTTGAGGATTGGGGAACCCGGTCGAAAAAGAAGGTTGTTGGAATTGGTAATGCTACATTTATTTCTCCAAATGCAGACAGTGATGCTGTTTATTGGGATTCTGGAAATTGGGGTGCTGTAGCAGGTGGCGAAGTTTTGACACAGTCAACAACTGTTGTTGCAACTGAGGCTTCTGAAAAGGCTGCAATGCTGACCTCCAAATGGGCGGGGGCACTCGGGTTTGGTGCGTTTGCCGCTGGAAGTATTTATTCCGGCGAGGCCCAGTCGGTCGGTACGGATGGTGCTGTGTTGAAATACGGACAATCTTATCAAGGTTATCCTACCCATTTGCGCGGTTATTATAAATATACTCCGGGAAAGATTGATTGGTATGGAGATAAGACTCCTTCAGATGGACTGAAGAAAGATGAACAGGATGAATGCCTGATATACATTGCGCTGAGTACGAAACAACATGAAGTTATTTCTAAAACAGGTCAGATTGTGCCTTATCCCTTTGACGATGAGTCCGTCTTTGCTTATGGATCGTATGTTTCTGGTAAGACAGAAGATAAGACGGGGGAAACACTTGCGGAATCAATCAAGGAAGGATATGCCCCTTTTAAGATTAAATTGAATTATAAGACTGCTGTTCCTAAAACCGGATCGTTCTATATTTTAATTGTTGCGACATCCAGTCGCTATGGAGAATATTTTACCGGTTCAACCAGTAGTGTAATGTATGTAGATGAGTTCAGCCTTGATTACGACTACGATGCAGAAGCATTTTCAGGGACGGATTTAAAAGGAATGAAGCCTGTTGACATTAACGAATAAACAAAATATGAGAAAAATAACAAGTCTGCTTTTGCTTTTGCTTTGTGCCGTGACGGTGCTTTCGGCGAGAGAGAATAAATATGATCGGGGAATCGTGATGAAGACATTTATCCCGAAAGGACAATGGATGGTGGGAGCGACGTTCTCCTATTCGGAACATGTGGATGATAATTTCGAATTCATGTCGTTGTTGAAAGATATAGATTCGGAGGGATATACATTCAAAGTGACACCTTTGGTCAGTTATTTCATCCGTGACAATATCAGTATCGGCGGGCGTCTGGCTTATTCGCGCTCTTATACGAAACTGGATAATCTGTCGCTCTCGTTAGGCGATGATATCAGCTTGGACATAAATGAGTGGAACGATAAGTCGAACACTTACTCTGCTTCGTTTTTCATCCGCACTTACTTGAATTTGGGCGATAGCAAACGCTTCGGCTTGTTCAATGAGGCACGTTTGGTATACGGCTATTCCAAAAGTACCAGTAGTTCAGATTTGGGAAGTGGTCTGACAGGCGTACACCAACTGAAACATAACTTAAATATCGGGGTTGCACCCGGTATCACTTGTTTTGTCAATGATTTCACAGCGGTGGAGGCCTCTGTCGCCGTTGCAGGCCTTAACTTTAACTGGTACGACCAGAAAAAAGATCAGGTGTATGATGGCAAACGTACTTCCAGTTCGGCAAACTTTAAGATAAATTTGCTATCGATCGACCTTGGTATTGTTTTTTATCTATAATAAAGCGATATGAAACGAAAAAGTATATTTCTTACGTTCGGATTGCTGGTATTGTCTTGGATAGGCTGCGTCGAAAACGATCTGCCGTATCCGACCATTGTCGGACAGATCACGGAGATGGAGGTGGCCGGTATGACTTCCTGTCGTATCCTCGGAGCTTCGAATATGGTGGAGATAAAAGTGGCCGATACGATCGACCTGCGGGATTTGCGCGTCGAAAAGCTGGTCGTTACGGAGGGCATGAAGGTCTATCCGGATTCGGCTGCCTGTCTCGATATCGCTCATTTCCCGGATACCGGTTTTGTTTCGGCTGACAGTTTGCCTGCCAGTATGGATACACGGATGAATTTTCTGAATCCGGTGAAGTTCCGCCTGAGCCTTTATCAGGATTATGACTGGACGGTCAATGTCTCGCGGGATATCGTACGTAAGATAAAGATAAAGAATCAGGTAGGTTCGGCCTTGATTGACGATTATACGAAGAATGTCATTGTTTATGTCGATTCGACCGAGCAACCCTCTTTACGAAATATTGAAATAGAAGAATTGCAATTAGGGAGTTCGATCGCACAGACGACTCCCGACCCTTCGAAAGTGGTTGATTTTACCCGTCCACGTGTTTTCTATGTGACGGCATTTGACGAGACGGAAGAGTGGACCTTGAGCGTCCAATATCCGAATGCGAATGTCCAACTGACACAGCTTTCCGCTTGGACACGCCGCGCATATGTCAGCGGGTCGATATCGAAAGGGGAAGTGGAAGCCGAATATCGTAAGGCTGGCGAAACCGTTTGGGAGTCAGTGCTGCCTAACGAAATAAGCTATGAAGGAGAAGATTTTTTGATCATGATGACCCATCTGGCAGCGGGGACGAATTACGAATATCGGTTAACGATGAACGGGACGGTAGGTGAGATACTCACGTTTACAACCGATACGATCATGCAGGTCCCGAATCTCGGCTTTGACGATTGGGTGATGAAAAACGAAAAGACTTGGTATCCGAATGCAACATTGGATGATGCCGACCATTTTTGGGATTCCGGCAACGAGGGGGCCAGCATCGCTAGTCGTAACCCGACTGCACCTGAAACGGGTGATGTGGTGAAAGGCCGTGCTGTTAGGATGGCTTCTGATTACATCAGCATTGCCAGTAAATTCGCTGCTGGTAATATTTATACGGGCGACTTTGTTGGTTTGGCAGGAATCGAAGGGGCTGAACTCGATTTCGGACAGCCTTATACCGGACGACCTTCGGCATTGAAAGGGTATTACAGATATACACCGGGCGTGATCGACCAAGCAAAGGCTCCGTACGATGCCTTGATGGGGCAGACGGATTCATGCCATATCTATATTGGCTTGTTCGATTGGAGTGCCCCATTCCGAGTCAACACGACAACAGGTACGTTTGTTGATCTGACTTGGAACAACGAATCGATGATCGCATTCGGAGAATTGAAATCGAACGAAGCGACAGGCAGCGAATACAAACAGTTTAAAATCAACTTGACTTATCGCGACTACTTCACCCACCCGAAATACATCCTGATCGTAGCCTCCGCCAGTAAATACGGTGACTATTTCACGGGTAGCACGAGCAGCGTGATGTATTTGGACGAGTGCGAGCTGGTGTTTGAGTAGATTGACAATTGAACGTTCTTTGAAAAGGTTGGATTTGAGGAGTTTGTTTGCAGAAACAAAAGATTTTACTTTACTTTGTGAAAAATGTTTGTTTATGCGATCAAAAGAAGAATATATGGAACTATTGCGTAGCTATTTCCTGAATAAGGCAAAGGCTTACGGGGTTGTCAAGATGGCGCTGTTTGGTTCTGTGGTGCGTGGTGAACAAACAGAGACCAGTGATGTAGATGTAGCCTATGAAGGTAAAGCAGATATATTGTTGCGTTGCCGGATGAAGCAGGAATTAGAGGACTTATTCGGTTGCAGAGTCGATATTATCCGCCTCCGCGAGCAACTTTCCGGCACTGCATTCTTGCAAAATATCTCTAAAGAATTACTCTATGTTTGACAAGGTCCGTATTGAAACGTTGCTGAATCGGGTAGAAAATGCGATTCTGCTGATTCAAAGTAAAGCCGGTCAGTTGGAAACACCAAATGATTTTTTGTTGGATAAGGAAGGGACTTTCTTGCTCAGTGGAATATGTATGCAATTGATCTTTATTGGAGAAAGTATAAAAACAATAGATAATAAGACTTCTCATGCTTATTTGACGAATTATCCCAATATCTGTTGGACTCAAATTATGGGATTGCGTGATATTATCGTTCATGAATATCATCGAATAGATGAAGAAGAAATCTTTAATATTATAAAGGTGGATCTATCTCCTCTTCTGTTAACGATCCGGCAAATGAAAAAAGAATTGCCGAATTATTGACTTCTTTTCAAATCCTAAAGAATTAAAGATAGCTGGAAACAACGTTTCCGGTATCATGTCGGGCGGAAAGCGACTATAAACGCCTTGCACGGCGGTTATCGTCAATGCGGCGCTCTTGGAAACGGCGTTTCTAAGACTTCGCATTCGTGATTGCTTCCGGAAACAGTGTTTCTGGCAACAATCCGTTCCGGAAGTAGCAAAAAACACCGTTTCCGGGAGGATTCCCTTGGGAAACAAAGAATAAACGGTGTTTCTACCTGCTTTCTCCCAAGAATGAACTTAGAAACAACGTTTCTGGCGTGCCGGAACAAAAAATATAAAGAAAGAAGGATGAAAAGAAATAGTGGATTAATCGGTTGGATCGTTTTGATCGTGGGACTGCTTTGCTCGGTGAGGGGCGGGGCGGTGGATGTGGGTTCGGCTGCGGCGTTGAGGGATGCGTTGGGTAATGCAACGGTGAGTGGAAATGTTGTGATGTTGACGGGGGACGTTTCTTTGAGTAGTACTTTGAACATTACTGGGGGGACGATGATACTCGATTTGAATGGGATGCAGATTTCTATAACAAAAAATAAGGCAGAGGCAAAATGTATAAGTGTTACAGGAGGAACTCTTGAAATAACGGGCGGAGGATTTATTTCTGCACAGACCACAGGAACTGAATGGTTTTCCGATAGAGCAGCAATTGCATTGTCTTATGATGGTGGAACTGTTAGAATATATCGGGCGACATTTAATGCAATAGCAAGTGATGGTACAGCTTATACCCTTGATCCCAATAATGATTATACTGTTGATAATATGATTCCTGCTGGTGCATATATGACCAATAGTTCTGATTATGGTAGTACTGGGTTAGTATCATCTTCTATAACCGTGGCTCTTACCAATTACAACGTATCCTATAACACCAGCGGCGGGACAACCACCAACCCCGGCACGCCCTCTTACACCATCGAAACCCCAGATTTCACCCTGCCGACAGTGACAAAAAACGGTTACACTTTTGCCGATTGGACATATAACGGCAATCCGGTCAATCCAACCGCCCTGCCAACAACGGCAGACCGTGTAACCAGCAAAGACATGGCTTTTGGTGCCACATGGACCCTGATCTCTTATAAAGTCGTTTACGATGTGGCAGGGGGAACTGCTATTCAGGATGGTTTATATAATATTGAAACCGGGATATCTTCTTTGCCAACTCCTAAAAGAGAAGGATATGTTTTCAATGGATGGTATCGGGATAATCAGAAAGTAACCTCTATCCCTGCCGGAACGGGCGATATTACCCTTGTGGCGCATTGGACGGAGATTTCTTATACGCTTTCCTTTAAGACGAACAACGACACTTTTATAGCAGATATCTCCTATACAAAAGCAAAACCGGGGATTTTACCTTCCGGTCTGACAAAAGAAGGATATATGTTCGGAGGATGGTTTCAGAATGAAAATTTTACTGGAAGCGAATTAGAGGCCGTACCTTTTCCGGCAGGAACGGCAGGACAAACGAATATTCCGGTAATGATCTATGCCAAATGGATACCTATCTCGTACACCATCACCTTCAACACCAACGGCGGTTCCGATCAGGATGCTCTACCCTACACTGTTGAGACCGAAACATTCAAACTCCCAACGAGAACGACGAAAGCAGGTTATACATTGGTGGGCTGGTATATAGATGAAGCTCTGACCAAACCTTATGGAGAAGTTGTAAAGGGTACCCACGGAGATTTTACTTTATATGCCAAATGGAAGTTGACCGAATATACAATCGAATATGAACTTTACGGGCATGGCAATAATCCTCCTGATGCCGTGACTTGCTATAATATTGAAAAAGAAGTCGAATTGCCTACTCCGCAACGTGACAACTTTACGTTTGTCGGGTGGCATAAAGATGACCTGTTGAAGGATCAGGCATTAATGATCATTCCTGCTGGAACGACCGGCAATTTGAAACTATATGCCGAATGGACAATGGGAAACTCTGTGCAGATCACGCGTCCGGAGAACGGAACAATCACGGTGATGAGCGGAACGACGGAAGTGAAATCCGGTGATAAGGTCGGGGCGAACACCTCGTTGACAATTACGGCAACACCTGCTTCGGCCGATTATAAATTGTCGAAACTGGTTGTCAATAATACTGAATATACGACCAGCTCTCAAACGGTAAAGATGCCTGCCGAAGGCGGTTTGACCATCTCGGCTGCCTTTGCTGATCCACGACCGGCAGCCTCGGCTCCCAAAATAACGACCGATCCTGTCAATACGGATATATCCCAAGCGGAGAATCCGTGACGGTCACGATGGACAAAGGCGGGGAATGCGACTCCTTGCTGTACAGCATCGACGGCTCTACCCCGAAACGTTATACCGGAGCTTTCCAGGTAAGCACCATTACGGCTGCCACGAAAACGGTTGCCGTGCAAGCCATAGCCCGCAAGTCCGGTTGCAAGGATGGCGTTACGACCCGCAACATCACGTTCCGTTCCGGAAAGATCACTATTACGTTCAACCTGCCGAAAGGAATTACGGCCTGCAATCCCGAAGGGGGTGAGGTCGTGGAAGCTGTAGCAAGTGGCGGGGCTTTTGAATTCAAATTGATTGTGGATAAGAACTATTTCCAGACATTGGATTCTATAAAGGTGACGGCTAACGGAACTGTTATCACTCCCGATGTTTATGACATTTACACATTAAGCAACCAGACTACTGACGTAGCTGTCAATGTGACTGGTATTTCCGGAGTAACCCATCTGATTACTTTAGTACAGTCGGCTAATGGTGTGATTGCTTTTACCGGTGATGAGGATGCAGAGAATTCAAGGACCGTCAATCATGGCGATCCTGTTTCGGTGACGGCTACGGCAGATGAAAATTATAAATTCCAGTCGTGGACGGATGGTGAGACAGCTAATCCCCGTACGTTTGTGGCTGAGTCGGATGTGACGTTGCAAGCTCGTTTCGTGAAGGACAGTGCCGGGTTTTCTGTTATTCTTCCCGAATTGGAAGGGGTGACGGTCAAACCGCTTACTGGATATCCGACTGAAGTCAAGCCGGGTGGTAAATTCAAATTCTATTTGCATCTGGATGCAGATTACAACGAATCTGTCCCTGTCGTATATGTCAACAATGAAGAATTGAACGTGAACCAGGAGGTGTATAGCATATATAATATTTCGGAGAATATCCGTATTTCTGTAGATGGAATCGTCCGTAATAAGGTGAAACCGGTATTGCAGGAGCATGTGTCGGCTATCGATGTGGAAACCGGTTCAGATGTATCCGGCCTCTCTCTGTTAACGGATGCCTTGATCGTATTGCAGGCTGATGCGCCTGAAGGACAAGTATTTTCGAAATGGAATGATGGCAAAGCTGATAATCCCCGTATCGTGACGGCAGCCGATGCATCACAACTGTTCCCGTTGTTTCTGCCTAAAACAGGGCAAGGTGCCGTATGCGTCAAACTACCTGTCCTTGCCGGTGCAGGTATGGGAGCTGTCAATGTAAATGCGGCGGCTGTGACAGAAGGAGAATCTGTTCAGTTGAAACTGGTCGTTTTACCGTCATATAGCCAAAGCAGTGTTAAAGTTTTCGCCAATGGAAAAGAACTGGATGCAACTTTGTCTTTGAGAGCTTCTTCTGAAACGAAAACTTTATTCTATACGCTTTCAGGTCTGTCGGAAGATGTGGATGTGGAGGTTTCCGGGTTGAAACAGAATGAATATGTTGTTTCTCTCGAACAGCAGGATGGCGGAATCGTCAGAGCTAGCCAGGTCGGTATGGTAAAACATGGAACGATTGTCACATTGGAGGCAGCGCCGGACAGAGGGAATATGTTTGTAAAATGGGAGGATGGCAACACTTTGAATCCTTATCGATATGTGGTGACGGACAATTGTACGTTAAAAGGTTCTTTTGCCGCTTCGAATATGCCGGTAGGCAATGAAAACGTATCGGTTCCAGCTGTACGTATCTGTACCACCGGAAGTTTTTTGCATATTCAATCTCCTGAAGTTTCTGAGCTGTCTGTTTGGAATATGGAAGGAAAGTTGATAAAAAGGGCAGGTGTCCCGGCCGGTTATTCGTCTTATCTGCTGCCGGCAGGTGTGTATGTGGTGAAGGTCGGAAATGGCGAATCGGTAAAGATTGTAATCCGATGAGCTATCTTTTCCATCTAACCAAATTATTCCTTACCTTTGTGCCTCAAAAAGAGAACACAAGGTATGGAAAAACAGTTTAAGAGAACGCTGATAACTACGGCGTTGCCGTATGCGAACGGGCCGGTGCATATCGGACATTTGGCCGGGGTGTATGTGCCTGCTGATATTTATGCACGCTATCTTCGCCTGAAGGGGGAAGAAGTTTTGATGATTGGTGGATCGGATGAGCATGGAGTGCCTATCACGCTGAGAGCGAAGAAAGAAGGGATTACGCCGCAGGATGTGGTGGACCGTTATCATGGTATTATCAAGAAGTCTTTTGAGGAGTTTGGTATCTCGTTCGATATCTATTCCCGTACGACTTCGGCTACACATCGCCAGGTGGCGTCGGATTTCTTCCGTACCTTATACGATAAAGGAGAGTTTATCGAGAAAACAAGCGAACAGTATTACGACGAGGAAGCAAAACAGTTCCTTGCCGACCGTTATATAACCGGGACTTGTCCGCATTGCGGCAATGAAAAAGCCTATGGCGACCAGTGCGAAGCCTGCGGTACCTCTTTGAGTCCGACGGATCTGATCAACCCGAAATCCGCTATCAGTGGTAGCCAGCCGGTGATGAAAGAGACCAAACACTGGTATCTGCCTTTGGATAAATGGGAACCGTTCCTGCGCCAGTGGATACTGGAAGGACATAAGGAATGGAAACCGAACGTATACGGACAGTGCAAGAGCTGGCTGGATATGGGATTGCAGCCTCGTGCCGTAAGCCGCGACCTCGACTGGGGGATTCCCGTGCCGGTGGAAGGAGCGGAAGGGAAAGTGCTGTACGTCTGGTTCGATGCGCCTATCGGATATATCTCCAATACAAAAGAACTGCTCCCCGAAAGTTGGGAAACCTGGTGGAAAGATCCTGAAACCAAGATGGTACATTTCATCGGTAAGGATAATATCGTGTTCCACTGTATCGTGTTCCCGGCCATGCTGAAAGCCGAAGGTTCTTATAACCTGCCGGAGAATGTGCCGGCCAATGAGTTTCTTAACCTGGAAGGCGACAAAATCTCCACTTCCCGCAACTGGGCTGTCTGGTTGAACGAATATCTGGTGGATATGCCGGGCAAGCAGGATGTGTTGCGCTATGTTTTGACGGCTAATGCTCCGGAAACAAAAGACAACGATTTCACCTGGAAAGATTTTCAGGCACGCAATAACAATGAGCTGGTAGCTATCTTAGGAAACTTCGTCAACCGTGCTTTGGTGCTTACCGAAAAGTATTTCGAAGGTAAGGTGCCGGCTGCCGGCGAGCTGACCGATTATGACCGTCAGACATTGACCGATTTCGCGAATGTAAAGGCCGACGTGGAACGTCTGCTGGATACCTACCATTTCCGTGACGCCCAGAAAGAAGCGATGAACTTGGCTCGTATCGGAAACAAATACCTGGCTGACACTGAACCTTGGAAATTAGCAAAGACCGATATGGCGCGTGTCGCCACGATCATGAACATCGCTTTGCAGATCACGGCAAATTTGGCAATCGCTTTCGAACCATTCCTGCCGTTCAGCATGGAGAAATTGAACAAGATGCTGAATGTGGAACCGTTAGGCTGGAACCGCTTGGGATCGACTGACTTGTTGGAAGCCGGTCATCAGTTGGGCAAATCGGAACTGCTGTTCGAGAAGATTGAAGACAGCGTGATCGAAGCGCAGGTACAAAAGCTGTTGGATACGAAGAAAGCAAACGAGGAAGCCAACTACAAGGCGAAACCCATCCGTGAGAATATCGAGTTCGATGACTTCATGAAGCTGGATATCCGTGTCGGGACCGTGTTGGAATGTACGAAAGTGCCTAAGGCGGACAAGTTGTTGCAGTTCCGTATCGATGACGGTCTGGAAAAACGTACGATCGTTTCCGGTATCGCTCAACATTACAAGCCGGAAGACCTTGTGGGCAAGCAGGTTTGCTTCATCGCTAATCTGGCTCCGCGCAAGCTGAAAGGTATCGTTTCCGAAGGGATGATCCTTTCAGCAGAAAACTTCGACGGTAAGCTGGCTGTCATCACTCCTGAAAAAGAGGTAAAACCGGGCAGCGAGGTGAAATAATCTGGTTAATCCTTCGTTGTAGTGACGAAGGATTAATTAATCGGAAAACAGATAATATAATGTTGGAAGAACAGATACAGATGGTCGACTTGCATGGACAATATCTCCGGTTCAAAGAGGAGATTGATGAGGCCATGCAGGTGGTGATCGACAGTTGTGCTTTTATCAATGGTCCGCAGGTGAAAACCTTTGCCGGGCATTTGGCTGATTATCTTCAGGTTCCATACGTGATTCCTTGTGCTAACGGGACGGACGCTTTGCAGATTGCTCTGATGGCATTGGAGCTTCAGCCTGGCGATGAGGTGATTCTACCGGCATTTACTTATATAGCGGCAGCCGAGGTTGTCGCTTTGTTAGGGTTGACGCCCGTGTTGGTGGATGTCGATCCCTGTACCTTTAATATCGATCCCCGGAAAATAGAAGCGGCTGTTTCGGAACGGACAAAGGCGGTCGTGGCCGTCCACCTGTTCGGACAAGCCTGCGATATGGAGCCGATCATGACTTTGGCAGATGTCTATCATCTGTATGTAGTGGAAGATAACGCCCAATCCGTTGGTGCCGATTATATCTTTTCCGACGGGCGGGTACGAAAGGCCGGGACGATCGGACATATCGGGACGACATCTTTTTTTCCATCCAAGCCGTTAGCCTGCTATGGCGATGGGGGGGCGTTGATGACTTCCGACGAGGCGTTGGCTACCCGTATCCGCATGATTGCCAATCATGGCCAGGAATGCAAATACCACCATAGGCGGATCGGATGCAACTCCCGTCTGGACACGTTGCAAGCTGCTGTGCTGGATGTGAAGTTGAAGCATCTGGAGGAGTTCACGGAAACCCGTCGGCAAGTTGCCTCTCGGTACGATGAAGCTTTGTCCTCCTGCGATTCGTTGGTTCTCCCTGCGAGATCGATATTTTCGACTCATGTCTATCACCAATATACGGTCCAGGTAAAAGATGGCAGGCGGAATGTCCTTCAATGCCTGTTGAAAGAACAGGGAATCCCTTCCATGATCTATTATCCTGTACCAGTGCATCATCAGGAAGCTTACCGGCATATCTCCCGTGTATCTGGTAATTTGGACGTCTCCACCCGTTTGTGCGAATCCGTCCTTTCCCTGCCTATTCATACGGAAATGTCCCTCGGACAACAGCAATATATAACAGAAACTCTAAAAAAGGGGGTGTGTCGAAACTATCCTGTTCCCGCACTTGACGCGGGATAGCATTAAAACCGACCCTATAAAAATCTGATTGATAAGGTCTGTCCTTTTGCGGCTCCGCGTCAAGCGCGGGGACAAGGAGATTTTGACACACCCCCATCGAATGCTTATGGATAAAAAGATAAAATTTGCAGTTATCGGTTGTGGCCATATCGGCAAACGTCATGCCGAGATGGTGACACGCGATCCGGGAGCCGAATTGGTGGCCCTTTGTGATATTCGTCCTCGTGAGGAATTGGGTATTGAGGCATACGATGTCCCGTTTTTCTCTTCCCTGACGGAGCTATTGCAGAGCGGAATTTCCATAGATGTCGTAAATGTTTGTACCCCGAACGGCTTGCATGCAGCAATGGCCATTCAGGCTGTCGAAACCGGTTGCAACGTCGTGATCGAGAAGCCGATGGCACTGACGCTTGCCGATGCCGAGAAGGTGGTCTATGCTTCGCTGAAATACCGTAAACAGGTGTTCTGCGTCATGCAAAACCGTTATTCTCCTCCTTCCGTCTGGATCAAGGAGATGGTGGATTCGGGTAGGTTAGGCAAAATCTATATGGTCCAGTTGAATTGTTATTGGAACCGTGACGAGCGCTATTATAAACCCGGTGGCTGGCATGGCGATGCCGTTTTGGACGGAGGGACGCTTTTTACCCAGTTCTCCCATTTCATCGACATTATGTACTGGCTTTTCGGGGATATCTGCAATATCCAGGCTCGCTTTGCCGATTTCAACCATGCCGGACTTACGGCTTTTGAAGATTCGGGCTTTGTGAATTTCAACTTCGTGAACGGCGGGATGGGGAGCCTGAGCTATTCCACTTCTGTCTGGAACAGGAACATGGAAAGCAGTATGCTGATTGTTGCGGAGAACGGAAGCGTGAAAATCGGCGGACAGTATATGAACGAAGTCGAATACTGTCATATTAAAGATTATGAAATGCCGGAACTGGCGCCGACGAATCCGGGAAATGACTACGGCCCTTATAAAGGTTCCGCCCAGAACCATAATTTCGTGATCCGCAATGTGGTCCGTGTCCTTTCTGGTGCAAGTTCGGAATGTATTACGACCAACGTATTGGAAGGCATGAAGGTTGTGGACATCATCCAGCGGATTTATGCATTGAAGTAATAAATGTAAGATAGGGACGGGGTGGCGTTTAAATATGGATTCCGTATTCATGCTTTACCTCGTCCATCACAAAGGTGCTTTCGAGCGATCCGAGGCTGTCGATCGTGCCTAACACGTTCAAGATAAACTCCTGGTAATACTTCATATTCGGTGCATGGATCTTCAGCAGGTAGTCGTAACTTCCCGATATATTGTAGCATTCTGTGACTTGCGGAATTTCCTGTATGATTCTTGTGAACTCCGCCGCAATCTCTTTGTTCAGTCTCCTCAACTTGACACTGCAAAAGACCACGAAGCCCTGGTTTAGCTTTTCGGCGTCCAGCACGGCAATGTACTTCTTTATATATCCTCCGTTTTCGAGGCGTTTCAGGCGTTCGAATACGGGTGTCGACGAGAGGCTGACACTCGCAGCGAGCTCTTTTGTGGTGAGCCGGGCATTCGATTGCAGGGTACGGAGGATCTGCAAGTCTACTTTGTCTAATTTCTCAAGTGTGTTCATAAGAATAAAATTCTATCAGAATCCTTTTTTCGATCCTGATACAGTTTATGCGTTCTGTTGACGACCGTAAAAATAGCGTTATTTTCTGTATTTTCCATATATCTTGTCTGATATCTCTGTCTGCTATAGTTTTGCTGGAAAATGAGCAAGAAGAACAATTTAAAATAATACGACTATGGTAACAAAGAAATTACATTTCGAGACATTACAGGTTCATGTAGGGCAAGAACAGGCCGATCCCGCAACAGATGCTCGTGCCGTCCCTATTTATCAGACAACATCTTATGTATTTCATGATTCACAACATGCGGCAGACCGTTTCGGCCTTCGTGATGCCGGGAATATTTATGGCCGCCTGACCAATTCGACCCAGGGAGTTTTCGAAGCGCGTGTTGCCGCTCTCGAAGGGGGAGTGGCTGGTCTGGCGGTGGCTTCCGGTGCGGCGGCCGTGACGTATGCCTTGCAGAATATACTTGGAGTGAGTGATCATATTGTGGCTGCCGACAATCTCTATGGCGGTTCCTTCAATCTGATTACGCATACGTTAGCGACTCAGGGCATTACCCACACGATTGTAAATGTCAATGACTTGCAGGCGTTGGAGGCTGCTATCCGGGAGAATACGAAAGCGGTGTATGTCGAAACGTTCGGTAATCCTAATTCTGATGTTACCAATATCGATGCTGTGGCGGAGGTGGCCCATCGTCATAATATTCCGTTGATAGTGGATAATACGTTCGGTACACCGTACCTGATCCGTCCGATCGAGCACGGGGCCGATATTGTTGTTCATTCCGCCACCAAATTTATCGGCGGACATGGATCGAGCTTGGGAGGAGTGATTGTGGACAGTGGCAATTTCGATTGGAAAGCAAATGCCGATAAGTTCCCGACCTTGGGCAAACCGGACCCAAGTTATCATGGGGCGGTCTTTGCCGATGTGGCGGGTCCGACAGCTTTCGTCACTCGTATCCGGGCTGTCATTCTGCGTGATACAGGAGCTACGATCTCGCCTTTCAATGCTTTTATCCTGCTGCAAGGTCTGGAAACATTGTCTCTCCGCGTGGAACGTCATGTTGCCAATGCTCTGAAAGTCGTCGAGTATTTATCCAAACACCCGAAAGTAACCAAAGTGAACCATCCGGCTCTTCCAGACCATCCAGACCATGAACTTTATAAAAAGTATTTCCCGAAAGGTGCCGGAAGTATTTTCACTTTCGAGATCGAAGGCGGGCAGGAAGCGGCCTGGAAGTTTATCGATTCGCTGGAAATATTCTCCCTTCTTGCCAATGTGGCTGATGTGAAGAGCCTGGTGATCCATCCGTATACGACTACCCATTCTCAAATGACTCCGGAAGAGTTGGCCGGACAGCATATCACTCCTTCCACTGTGCGCCTGAGTATAGGTACTGAATATATCGATGATATCATTGATGACCTAGACCAAGCTCTGGCAAAGGTTTGATGTAAGATGGCAATGTGTTTTTGTTTTGATGCAAGTGTAAGTTGTTTTCGACGTTGTCGAGAATATATTTGACGTTGTCGGGAATATATACGGCAATGTAGAAAACAACTTACGCTTGCATCTGAATGAAGAAGTATGGGTTCGAATTTTTATTTTATCCTGAATAGTTTGTTTTTGTAATCGATAATCACGGTGTTTTCAAAGAAATAAGCATTTCCGGTTATTCCCCAGACATCGAGGGTACTATAAATACTATCCCAAAGGCCGTCTTTGGCGTAGTAGACTTTCGAATTGTTCAAGGCTTTTCCGCCGAACTCGATCGGTTTGGTTACATTAAAGCCATAAAATGTTATTTCTTGTCCCCACCATAAAGGACCGCTTAGAGAGTCGACAATAGTAAGGTCTGATACGCTCCAAGCTCTTTCTTGTGTCGTTATTAACTGGAAAGGGCTTGAACCTGTATCGAACAATACTTTACATGTTTTTCCATTAATCCGTAAAGGCAATTTTATTTCCCCATATTCTGATTCAAATTCTTCAGCCAGCAGATTTTCGTATTCAGCCGGTAAAAAGTCTGTGATTGCAAGCCTGTTTGATTTGTAATCAATGATTAAGACTTTATCTTGCACCATGTCGGATGCGATCGTTCCAATATGCTTGGGGGTATTTGAATGAAGTGAATCTTTAGGGATTTTATTTCCGAAATTCTGCATGAATCCGATATTGGCATTGCTAAACTCCACTGTCCCTATTTGCAGGTTGACATTCTTATACATCCCGGTTGAATCTTTTTTGTTCATTAAAGATGGGGCTTCTTTGAGATAAGGAGCAAAAGTATTCCCGTAAAAGACAGAATTATATGCTCCTAAATCAAACTGCATTGTGAATTCGTAGGGTAAATTCTCTATTTTTACCGGAACATTTAGAAAAGCTTTTTCAATGTATATCCCCGAAATTGTATCACCTTCCCAACTGAAGGGAATCCATTGCAGCGATGGTTTTCGTGAACAATTTGTAAAGATTAATAGAAGGAGTACAAAAGTAATCCCTTGTTTGTGTATTTCCATAAATGGTGATTTTTTGTTGTTAGAAAATAGTTTATTTCGGTGTCTCGTTGTTCTTAGCCAATGAAACCAAGCCTCCCATAGCCCCTAAGTTCATGGTGTCGAGTGCCGAACTCGGTACGATAACCATCGATCCTTTTTCTTTTAAGCCTTCGAACAGCATATTCATCCCTCTAAGATGCAATGCCACAGGATTGTCGGTATATTTCTTACTGGCTTGTTCGAACTTTTCTGCGATTTCCGTTTCTGCTGTTCCCAAGATGACGCGAGCTCTTCTTTCACGTTCGGCCTGGGCCTCTTTGCTCATTGCTTCGGCCAGGTCTTGCGGAATGGCGATATCTTTGATACCGACAGTCTGGCATGTGATGCCCCACGGATTCGTATTTCTGTCTAAGACCTGTTGCAAATCCTCAGCTATCTTATCGCGTTCCTGCAAGAGATCCGACAGTTCGTGCTTACCGATGGTATCTCTTAGACCAGTCTGTGTGATATGTTCGATCGCTTTTTGGTACTCCTGTACTTCCAATGCAGCTTTTTCCACGTCCCAGACGGTCCAATATACGACTGCATCCACATTTACCGGAACCGTATCTTTGGTTAGAGTTTGTTCGGCCTTAAATGCACTTACCCGTACACGCTGGTCAATATAAGTCGATACACTGTCTATAACCGGGATAATCATAAAGGGGCCGGGACCTTTCAAACCGTTGTATTTTCCCATACGAAGGACTACCGCTCGTTCCCATTGGTCGGCTATGCGGATTGCAGAAGTCACCAACCCGGAAAGAAGAAGCAAGAGGATGAATATCGGTATGTTTATAATCTTCGAAACATACAAAACGGCTGATACGATAACCAGTATCAGCAATACGGAAAGGGATATGGGATTGAACCAACCCTTGTTAATTACATTTGTTGTCATATTCATTGTTTTTTAGAAGTTTCGATATCTTTTAATTCTCGAATAACCTCATTTAGGCTGAAACCGTAACTCAGTACAACGGAAGAAAATTGTGTACAAATTTCTTTTAACTTGTCTTCCCGTTCTTTTTCCAGTACTACATGATCTGTTTTGCTAATAAACGTTCCGGTTCCTTGCTGAGTTTCCAAAATATTCTTGATCTCCAATTCTTTATAAGCTTTGGATACCGTGTTTAGGTTTACCTTTAACTCTACGGCAAGTGCTCTGACCGTAGGAAGCTGTTCTCCCAACTTAAGTTGCCCGGATGCTATGCCAAACCTGATTTGATCAATGATCTGGCGGTATATCGGCATACCGCTAGAGTAATCTAATAAAAACTTGATCATATGATTTTATATTATTCTATATTAATATTGTACTACTATTATAGTACAAAAATACAAGAATAAATTATTCCACAAAAACTTTTTGTGGAAATTTTTGAGGTGTATGGATGAAACTTTTGTGTTTAAATAGACTTTAAGAATACTTCTTTTTATTTTTTCCCAAAAGCTAAGAACATATAGTTTCCATATATTCTCCTGGTGTCATGTTAAATTCTTTCTTGAAACAAACACTGAAATAATGTGCATCTTTAAAACCTACCAAATAGGCAATGTCTGAAACATTACCCCTTCTTTGTTTAATGAGTTCTTTTGCTGTATTCAAACGTATACTACGGATAAATTCATTAGGAGACATATTTGCCAAAGACTTCAACTTGCGGTATAACATAGAATTGGACACTTGCATAATTTCACAAAAATGTTTGACATCAAACTCGGGATTTTCCATATTCTTTTTTACAATATCCATGGTCTCTTTCAAAAACTTTTCATCGTATGATGAGATCGTAATATCTATATTCTGTGTCAAAGGGTTGGATTTAAAGCTATCTATAACCCTTTTTCTATTAGAGATGACCATGTCTATATTTGCTTGTAACACGTTAAAATTAAATGGTTTGGTTATATATGCATCTGCGCCGCAGTTCAATCCTTCCAAATAGTCTTTATCATTTATTTTTGCCGTAAGAAGTATAATCGGAATACAGCTTGTCTCTTTCTTTCTCTTGAGTTGTTTACATAGTTCGAATCCATCCATGATAGGCATCATGACATCACTAAGAATCAGATCAGGCTTAATGTCTTGTACAAGTTTCAGTCCTTCCTCCCCATTAGTGGCCATTGATATCGTATACTTTTCTTGTAACAAACGCTGAAGTGAATCTCGCAAGTCTTGATCATCTTCAATAACCAAAACGGAATTCTGTTTTGAAGATTTTTGAATTTCAGAATTGGACTGTGATTGTTGGATGGCTGCTCCTTCAGGCGAGTCGTTTACAATGAAACGATGTTCTATCGTTTCATTTATTTGTTCGTTGCTATAGCTTGTTTTGTTGATAGGTATTCTGATTGTAAATTCTGTCCATTCTTCCAGTTCACTAGTTACACTAATCGTTCCTTTGTGCAATTCGACAAGACTTTTAGTTAATGCTAGTCCTATGCCATTCCCTTTAAGGCCCAATTGTTTAAAACTGTTTTCATAAAAACGATTAAATATATAAGGTAATTCATCGGTTGCAATACCTTTTCCTATATTTCTGATTTTAATAAGTAATGTTTTATACTGAAATTCACTTTCCTGATCCTCAGCTTTAAGGAGAATCTCTATTTTTCCCCTACCATCCTGATAGCTGAACTTTATTGCGTTAGAAAGTAAATTATATAAAATTTTATCGATTTTATTCGTGTCAAACCAAGCAGCGATATGTTCAGGTTCCGACTGCATACATAAGCTGACATTTTTATTCTTTGCTAATAAAGCAAAGTTCTCTTGACAAAGATTACAGACAAAAGAACTTATATCTCCATAAGATATGTTGAGTTTTAATTTATTGTTTTCCAGTTTTTGAAAATCAAGAATCTCTTCAATCAACCTATTAAGTCTGATCGTATTCGACTGGGCCGCTTTTAATATTTTATTATCAATATTATACATACGCTTAAGCTCCTCAATGGAGCAACTGATAATAGATAACGGCGTCAAGAATTCATGAGAGATATTGGCAAAAAATTTGAACTTGGATTGATGTAATTCTTCCGCTTTTATTCTCTCTATTTGTTCGACCTTCACAGCTTCTTTCAATTTATACCTATAATTTTGAAAACGATAAAAAACATAACCTGAAATAGTTATCAAAAACAGATAACATACCAAAGCCAAATTCGTTTTGTAAAAAGGAGGAAGCACTTTTATGCCGAATTCTTCATAATTTTCATTTTCCACTCTACCTTCATTCAGTGTCTTGACCAAAAAACGATATTCACCTGAAGGTAAGTTGGTGTAGAATGCTGTTCGTGATGTCGCATCCGTGTAGATCCAATCTTTGTCAAATCCCTCCAATTTGTAAGCATATTTTTTCTTTTCAGGATGTACATAAGAAAGTGCGGCAAATTTGATCCCGATATTATTATCAGAAGAAGTCAGAGTAATGTTTTTAGAGTAGAGTGGATGAGTTTTTCCAGATAACTGTTTTTTCTTCTTATTCGGCAGTTCATCAAAAGATTTGTGGAAAATCTTAAAATCACTAATGATAGTTGGAGTATGGGTTGAGTCATAGTTCACCAAGTTTGGATGAAATATGCAGAAACCACTAGGGGTTCCGTAATAGATCTGTCCTTTCTTGTCATTGAACATTGAATTTTTTAAACAGCTTTTATCCAACATTCCATCTCTATCATCAAAAATAAGTGATTTATGAGTCTGACTGTTATACAACACCACTCCCTTATTAGTTCCTAAGACAAGAGTCCCGTTCACTTCCGTTATATTAAAAACGATATCGCTAGGTATTTCCTGTATATTAGGAGCCGGTTCAAACCAGTCTTTTTCTTGGTTATACTTCTGTAAGCCATAACCATTTGTTCCAATCCAAAGGTTCCCCATTTTATCCTCATAGATACACATGATCTCATCAGCAACAAGCAGTTTGTTTTTACTGTTATAAGTTTTAAAAGACAGTTTATGCACATTGGATCCTGATGCCAGACTGTATAGCCCATCAAAGAAGTTCCGAGCCATACTGTACCTGTGTGATCCTGATAAATACACTGTATGCGGTTATAAGTATCATAAGAAAGTGTATCATTATTAGTCGTAATAATATTTAGTCCCTCATCAGAGCCGATCCAAATATTGCCATCCTTGTCACTTATGATAGAATTAATACAACTTCCGATTTTTGTTTTTCCTAAATGATGAAGATAATACTGGCAGGACGAGATTTCTCTATCTTTTAACTGACAAATTATCAATCCGCCAAATTGTGTACCAAACCATAATTCCTTTTTAGACGGATGTTTGAATATAAATTGCACATTTCCAGGCCATTGTTTAAATAGTTCATTATATTTTGATATTTCTTTATAACCGGTATTTTTTCCCACTTTTTTGTCATAAAAGGAAAACCCGATTTTATCGACTCCAAGTAATAAAACATTTTTATTCCATTCATACAACGCATTCACTTTTAAGTTTTGATATGGCTCCAATGAAGATTTCATCGGGTAATTGGTAAAGATCTTTTTTTCTTTATACGCGATATAAACACCTGAATTTGCTGTTGCTATCCAAATATTCTTTTGATTGTCAATGAATAGATCATTAATATCCTCGTTGGAAATAAAACCAGACGAATAAACATCGGTATTAATTGGTATCAGTTTATTGTTATTATCTATCCTATATAGCCCTTGATTAGTCCCTACTAAAATGTTTTTGTCCGGAAGTTGCTGTAAACATTTGAAAATGCACTCATAATCAGTTTCATACCCGAACTGAGTATATCGGGCGTGTTTAGAAGTTTCCCGATTGTTCATTTTGGATACACCATTACCCCAGTTGCATATCCAAATGTTTTCAGCTGTGTCTTGCAATAAAAAATTGGTTCTATTCAAAACGGTTACTTCAGGATATTGGTAAAAACGTTGTTTTTTCACATCAAAACGGCATATTCCATTATCAAATGTTCCCACCCAAATATCTCCTGATTTGTCTTCCAGTAATGCGTGAATTGAATTTCCTGCTATGGATGTTTCATCATTGGGACGATTTTTATATTGGAAAAAAGAACCGGTTTGTCTATTATATTTTAAAAGTCCAACTTGTGTTCCTACCCATAACGTACTGTCACGAGAGATCAGCAAAGAATGTATAAAAGAGTTAGGAAGACTGTCATTGCTGATACAAACAATCTTGTCGGTCGATTTATCCAAAAAGTGTAACCCTTGTTCAGTCCCGATCCACAAGTTATGATCAATGTCTTCAACAATTGCATTTACAATATTACTTTGCAACAATTCCGGAAATTGGCTTGATGACTTGTATGTCTTAAACTCATATCCGTCATAGCGACAGAGACCATTGTTTGTGGCAAACCACATAAATCCGTCACTGTCTTGAAGAATTTGATTAACATGTTTATCAGGGAGACCTTCTATATTGTTGATCGCCCGTACATTATAATCATTCCATGCCGGATAGGCACAAAAAGTTATAAAAAATAAGTATAATAATAGTATTAAAATTTTACTCATAAAACAAAGATTTCTAATACATTATTAAATACATAGCAACCTGTATCTTTTGATTTTCTTTATTTACGCAAGCCCCAAGCATTTTTTGATACTAAAGTAATTTAAAGTTTCCACATAATCCAATTTTGAATTTATATATTTTTTATTTTGACTATTTATTTACTAAAAAACGAGTTTATAGCATCACTGTCGACAATCTGTAACTCTCCGGTAGGAGTATTGACTGAATGAAGAAATGGCTTGAGCGATTCAACCCCTGACAGATCATTTTTTATCATATTGCTATATGTTTTATTTTCATATGTTGCCCCTTCGTCTTCAGGTATATTTTTGATATTTCCAAGGTAACAATTATCTTTAAAAAAATTATTTGTTGAATTTCCAAGCAAGAAACAGCTGTTTTCTGCCACATAAAACAGGTTCTCACATACTGTTGTACTGTCTGCATCTCCATAAGATTGTGTTGCGCTTAACAAACATCGCTGTACGTCGGAATTGACTTTCTTGGTCACATGAATGATATTATGCCGAAGTGTACTGCCTTTAGCCGGTCCTGAAATATGAATACTCGGAGAAAAAAATCCTGTTCCTATTTTCTTCGTTCTATTTCCGTCGTTTATGCTGATATTGCCCTGTATCAGCGTGTTATTTGTTCCAATGTTTTCTGGCATTCCTGTTTCTCCGGTATTACAAATCAGCAGAAAGCCTCTTTCATTGTCATGGCTGTAATTATATTGAATAATAGTATTGTTACAATTATTATCTGAATCAAACCCTTGAGCATCGCCAGGAGCCTTATGATCGGAAACTTCATTGAACTGTATGAGTGTGTTGTCACAACTCCACGGCCAAATTCCAGCAGCAAATTCTCCATCAGGTAACAGGTCCGGACAATTTTTGATTCGATTATACTCAATTACAGCACTATCGCATCCTATAGGAACGATACCATCTCCTGGAACTCCTTCGATAAGATTGTTTCGTACAACAACATGACGATTCGGATGCCAAAAGTCACGTGTTACATATCCCCACCAAATTATTCCGTTCCGCTCACAACGACGAATAATACAATTCTCTATTGTCAGTCCGTCAAAGATACTCGGTTTCTCTCCTTCATTCACAATATATATCCCCGATCCTCCACCTTGCTTTTTTACGAGACTACCGTTCACATCATGAATATACAGATTTCTTAACGTGATCGAACGAGCTGTACCATAGTTTTCCAAATGAACTTTTACACCGGTCCTACCAGGTAATCTATCCTTTCCGGTATTAACTATCTCCAAATTTTGTATGGTAATTTGAGAAGAGTTATAGACATACACGGCATAAGGAGACTGGTCATATCCTATGATACAAGGATCATGTCCCTTATCTCCATATCCATCAATGATTATAGGAGCTTCCGCTGTTCCTGTCCCATTCAAATAAAGTTCTCCGATAAATGTCTCCCCTTTTTTGAGAAGAATCTTGTCTCCTGGGGAGAGTTTCAGACCTCGAGTCTTTGCTAAATTTTTCCAAGCTTTATCTGGAGATGTTCCATTGTTATCATCACTTCCGTTTGTTGCATCAAAATAATATGAAGTAGAATTATCGGATGATAAATATCCTGATGGTGAAATACAGGCATTAAGAAAAAAAATCAGAAAAACAGATATATATTTGTTCATATTTTTGATTGCCTTCCAGAAAAATAACATTTGTTTTTTGTCTCCGGTAAATATTTTTTGCTTAAAAATGTCTACTTGTTTCATTTGTTTATAATTTAAACTCCCGGCGGATTATTTCCGCCGGGATACGGTTCACCATCCCGGATTTTGTTCCAATTCCGGATTAATATACCTCTCCGATTGTGGAATCGGATACAGATACATACAGTCTTTAAATATTCTTTTCTCTACCAAAACTTTTTTGTAACTGAATGAGCCATCTTCTTTTTTTGTAATGTCAACTCCATATATGTCTGTTGTCTGATCTGCAATCTTCCAACGGCGAATATCCCAAAAACGATGATCTTCAAATGAAAGTTCGACTCTACGTTCATTTCTTAACTTGGCTTTAAACTCATTTAAAGTCAGATTATTTGGAAATGGTGGCATGTCCACATGTACACGGCTTCTTACAATATCTACAGCTTCTTTAGCCGACATCGGATATCCATCTTTATAGTTAGGGTCTCCATATGCTTCAACCATAGCTTCCGCAAAATTTAACAAGATCTCGCTGTAACGCATAATATTCCATACATGTCGTTTGCTTGTCACGAATTCGCTTTTCAAACTGGTGCTTCCGTCTACATATTTTCTTAAGTAGTATCCTGTAACCGTTGCATTTTTTTGTGGCTTTCCACTTCTTCCTCCGTACCAACATTCTACTTGCTCATCATATACCCACCAAGCTCCGTTTTGGGCCACCAATTCATACATACGGGGATCCCTTCCTTCATATGGATTCTGTGAATCATAGCTTGGATCCATATGTTCATAGCCTGCATCAGGTGCAACCGGCAATCCACTTGCCTGCATTTCATACGATTCGACTAAGTTTTCTGTTGGGCAATGTCCCGTATTACCACCACCTTCGATACCTATAGGAAAGTTAACCCGTTCAAACCAGTTATCTTCCCGTTGCATTACTCCAAAAATAAGTTCATTATTATTAGAATAGTTATTATTCCAAAGACTCCATAAATCCGGTAACGGCATGTAACCGAAATCCCAAGCTTTTTCGATGACATCTGCAGCGGCACGTGCAGCAGACTTCCACTTGTCTATATTGTCGGACTTATTGAACAATGGACTTGCTGAATATAGTAAAGCTCTTGATTTCAAAGCCATTGCTGCGCCTCTTGTTGCACGCCCTGTTTCGCTTTTTATCAGTTCTTTGTAACTGATAGGTAAATGAGGAGCAATCGCGTCACATTCATCTACGATAAATTGAATAACCTCATCGAATGACGTCCTTTTTTGCATGTTGGCTTCTTCTTCAGAAAGCAAAGTCGTAATAAGAGGAATATCACCATAACGTTTAGCCAATTCAAAATAAAAATAGGCACGTAAGAATCTTGCCTCGTATGGATAATACTTGAACTGTGCCATGATATCCTCATAATCTTCGTTATGCTTCAATTCATCGAATTCCTGTCCTTCAACTTCTTGAAGAAACATATTCACAGCTCGTATCCCCCTAAAATAATTCCATCGATCATCCAAAGTATTAATAGCACTCCAGGCACCATTGTTGAAACTATGTACAGGTGACAGTTTGTCAACATAAACAGCTTCGTCACATGCTGCAGAACGTAATGCATCTCCACCAATCGTACCAAATGCGGCAGGAACATAAGAGTATATATTAGTTAGGAAATCCCGGGTATATTGGAAACTAGAGAATACTGCATCTTTTTCCAAGAAATCCGATTCATCATATTCCAGATAATTACAAGAACTGGTACAAAGAATCAATATGCTAAATATCAATAATTTATTTTTCATCTTTTTTATTTTTATGATAAACATTAGAATGCGAGATCAAAACCAAAATGCACAGAACGTTGCGCAGGGTAAGTAGACCAAATTACTTCCGGATCTGTTTCATTTACGTTGTCTATGGAAAAGAGGTCCATACCTTTAGCAAACAACTTGAATTCACGTAAGCGTAAAGACTTTATACAACTTTCAGGCAACTTGTAATAAATTTCTGCTGAGCGTAGTTTTAAAAAAGAAATATTTTTCATGAATACGGAATTTCCACGATAGTTATTTGCACTTTCTGTCGTTGTAAGACGCGGGTATATAGCATCTGTATTGTCTTTTCCTGATCTCCAGCAATTTTCCAGATAATGTTCTGAAATAGTCTGATTATTCATTAGGGGAGCATAAAAGCAACTTAGGCTTCGTTGTATAGTATAATGGCCGGCACCTTGAAGCTGAGCATTGATTCCTAATCCTTTATATTCGAAATCGAATCCCATTGAATAGAATAATTCTGGGCAGATTGTATTATATCCCATCGGTACCACATCCAATTCATCTATTCGATTATCACCATTCTGATCTTTATATTTCAAGTCTCCAGGATATACGGTTGAGAATGTTTGTATCGGACTATTATTAATATCTGCCTGATCTTTGAAGAACCCTATGGCTTCCAACCCGTAAAATTGTCCTAAACGTCTGCCTGTCGATTTCAAGTAATCGTAAGGTTTAAAAGCCTCGTTCATGTTTACAATCTTGTTTCTAGCGAATGCCAGTTGAGCATTGACATTAAAAAAGAAATCCTTCATCTGCTTGCCTACGTTCATACCGACTTCCACGCCATAATTATTAACAATGCCACTTGGAGAGTTGGAAGCCGTAGCTCCAAAGAAACCGGAAGTAATGTTGCCATCTGCAACCATAATATCATATCGATGATCGTAATAGCTTTCTACATTGAAGTCTATCAAGTCCAATATTCGTATATCAACTCCGATATTCGCTTTACTACTTTTTTCGAATGTCGCATTCAAACTTGGCAATTGTCCTTCCGCAATGCCTCCATTTGCAATGAAGTCATCACCGAAAACAAAACCTCCACCTCCTCCAAAAGGATATTTGTCCATATTTTTCCAAACGTCATCGCTCCCTGTTAATCCGTAAGAAAGCCGTAATTTAAGCAGGTCTAACCAATCGATATTGTTCAAAAAAGACTCTTTATTAAGTAGCCAAGCTCCGGAAATTGCAGGAAATACTCCCCAACGATTGGCTTTTGGTAAACGACTGGTCCCTGAAGCAGCGATACTAAAGTCCAAATAGTATTTGTTCAATAAGCCATAATGGCCTGAAGCGATGACGTCTTGATGCATATACGTATTATATTGACCGAGATAAACATTTTTATCCTGCTTATAACGAATAGAAGCGAACAAATTGCTTTGGGAAAAATCTTTCTGGTAATTCAAAGCAAATTGAATATTGGAATGTCTGTTCTGATTGTTCAGCCAACTGTTGAATCCTAACTGTTTTTCCTCCTTTCCATATTGGGTGTTTACCGTATCGGTTGGAATACCACTATTGTCTAAATGCGCAATATTGGACTCATACAAATATTGTTTTGAACGAGCATCCCATGTCTCTGAATAGGCATCAAAACCAATACGGAATTCTGCTGACAACCCTGGAGCCAAAGCTTCCAGATCTTGTGTCAATGTCAGATCCGCCAATAATGTACGGGCATGAGATGTGGTATATCCTGTCGATGATGACTCGGCAACCGGATTCTTCGGATACATGTTTGATCCCCCCCAAATACCGTTATGGCTCCTGACAGGATATGCATTAGCAGGCAAAGCATATAGGGTTTCCATGAGCACTCCATCTGAAATACTGCCAGGAGAATATTTTTCTTTCAGCTTACCAGACAAATTAACCTTTACCTGGGTAGACGATGTTATGTCTATATCCAAGTTTGTACGTACGTTGAGTATCGAATTGGCTAACTGAGTGGAATAGCTTCCTTGATCCGTATTCTTTAACAATCCTCTATCCGATATGAAATTAATCATCGAATAATATCTGATCCGGTTGGATCCTCCGCTTGCAGTGAAATTCACTTGATCTCGCTGCCCATGATCCCGTAACGTTTCATTAAACCAGTCTACATTAGGGAATAAGATTGGATATTTTCCACTTCTATAAGCTTCAATTTCTTGTTGGGTATATCTGGGAGCCAGACCTTCGTTTGCCAAACCCTCATTAACCGCTTCGGCATAAGTGGCGGCATCAGCCATTTGGGGTAATCGTACAGGTGTAGTGACGCTATGCTGATAGGAAACATGAATGTCAGTTTTACCTTTTTTCCCTCGTTTGGTTTTCACCAAGATTACCCCGTTAGCTCCTCTAATTCCGTATGGAGCCAAAGCAGCAGCATCTTTGAGGATCGTTATTTCCTCAATTTCCTCCAGAACCAGTGAATTTATATCACGCTCCAAACCATCGACAAAAACAAGTATCGAATTGTTATTAAGCGAACCGATTCCTCGGATATTCATGCTTGGATATCCTTCTCCATCCCCATACTCTCCGTTTTGGCGGATAAACAATCCGTTGAGTTTCCCGTAGAGTGCATTGGCGGGATTAATATTCGAACGTTTCATCAATTCCTTCCCACTGACAGTAGAAGCAGAAATGGTCGTTTCATCAAATTGTAACATATCAGATCCTGTCGTTTTTTCTTGTGCCCAGACAGAAGCAATGCATAAAACAGGTAGTGATATGATGGTTATTAATTTATTCCTCATTTTATTATTCTGATTTTGTATTAATGACTGGTTAGCATCACCATCCCGGATTTTGAATCAATCCGTACGATTTGTTGATTTCATTACTGGGAAATGCACTTAAATACCATTTAGGGGAGAATTTCCCAGGATTTGCCCATTGTCTAAGTTCTCCATTTTCAGCCGGTTTGAATAATTTATATTCATACTTGAACTCGCTGGTTTCCGGATCCTTAGTAATAACAACTCGGTGTGGAGTTTTTTGGAAGATATCCACCCGCTTATAACGAATCATATCAAACCATCTGACTTCTTCATAAGCAAATTCGCAAACCCGTTCGTTCATCAGTGTTTCCAGAAAATCCTTTTTGTTCAATCCCGCTTTCAAATGACCGATATTAACGCGATCACGCAATTTATTGACACATTCATAAGCTAGTGCCATGTCCCCGTTTGTCTGGCAAATAGCTTCAGCATATCCCAAATACAACTCAGGTAATCTTAAATAAGGCCATTGAACCACTTTTCCGGATATCTCTGCAGGCCATTCAAACAAAGGACCGCCACCACCATCGAGGATGAATTTACGTGGGCGATAACCGGACATGAATGCTCCATATGATCCTTCAAAGTCTTGATAATGTTTACCTCCTACATATATTTCAGCAATACCTCCATAATATTTGTCTCCATTTACAACTACTGTTTCATATAAGCGGGGATCACGTTGTTCATACGGGTGTTTCGGATCATATAATTTACTTTCTGTGATAGGTAAACCATCTATCATTGGAAACATATCAACAAGTTCCTGTGTCCCACAGGCAGTACCGGCATCACCGGCTGTTTCATAATAGCTCCATCCCCAAGTCCAATAATCAGGTACGGTATAACCATAATGTGTAGCAATGATTGCTTCTCCTGTACCCCGATCAAGATAACCGGAACGAAACGCTTGTCTGGGATCCGATTTATAGACTAAACCATATTGTCCATTCTTATTCAATTCATCGAAAAATGCTTTATGAGCTGCCAATGCTTGTGTCCATAGTTCAGGTTTATAACTTCCAAACCACATCAAACGTTTATCCGCTGCTTCACCTGGCATATATGGTTCTGAACTGTTAAACAATGGGCTGGCAGCAAACAATAGGATACGTGCCTTTAGCCCCATTGCCGATGCTTTTGTTAATCGTCCTTCCCATTCTCGGTTTTCAGCAGCAGACATAGCCCAAGGCAATACATCTGCTGCCTCATCCAATAGATTTACAATAAAATCAAGCGTTTCCTGTACAGTACCTCTTTCTTTTTGCATATCTTCATTCGCTGTGTATGCATGGTCCACAATCGGTACCCCTCCATAATGGCGAAACAAATCACAATAGTGCATAGCGATAATAACTTTTGCTTCTGCTTTTAAACGCTGTTTTTCAGCCTCTTTCATATCAGGAACTCGGTCTACATTTTCAATAAACAACCATGCGCGACGAATGCCTAACCAACAAGGTCTTTGATAGTAGCTGTATTTGGATGAATAGCCATTATTTTCATAATCGGCAGAATAAGTGCCATTATAATGTATAGCAGCTCCTGATACACCATCAGTCCAAACATTGGAATAAACAAGGTCGGTCAGGCAATCCAGAGGATCTGAGCCCATCAGTTGATTACCTTGATTACCTAAGTTCAGACCATAATGCAATGTGGCATACGCACTCCAAAGGGCTGTCCGTGCATATTGCGCATTAGAATAAATTACATCGATATCGACATCATTGGAAGGAGCTTTTTCTAAGAAGTCATCTCCAAATTTTAAATCCTGACAAGACAGGAAAGAACCGATAAATCCTGCAAGGACAAATATATGTTTAATATTTATTCGTATCATATTCAACAATATCAAAAATTAAGATTAAGACCAATATTAAAAATCATCTGAAGAGGATATTGAAACTGTTTGTCGTCAGTTGCTTCCGGATCTGCTATTTTCAAATGATCAAATGTCAGTAAATTTTCGCCAGAAGCGTAAATACGCATATTTTTCAAATGAATCTTTTTCATCCACTCCCCCTTGAACGTATATCCGATTTGAACATTTTTCAGACGGATATAGGAAGCATCCTTTAGCCAAAGGGTTGAATTTCGAGTGTAATTATTCGCATTCGCTGCACCTGAAAAACGAGGTGTTTTAGCTGTTTCTGCGGTTTCCGGTGTCCAATGGTCATCAATCATATATTGTAACAGCCCGTAATTTCCACCGCCGAAAGGAACACGTAACCCAGCACTTATAAAGCGTGACACCTTTCCGCTACCTGCCCAAAGCATACTGAAGTCGAATCCTTTATATTCAAATCCAGCGGTGATGCCTGCAGTCAATTGCGGGTATATAGGATTACCAATGGGGCACTGATCATTGTCGTCAATTATATTATCACCATTCAAATCTTTATATTTGGCGTCCCCAGGCTTTAGGTCGAGCTTATGATCCGGAAGCTTCCCGGATTCAAGATCAGCTTCTGTTACAAAACCGTCAAAGATAAAACCGAAAGGTTGTCCAACGGATTGTCCTGTTTCATATAACCAAGGATACTTGTGTGGTATCTCATCCTTATAGACAATTTTATTTTTTGCATATGAGAGGTTTCCATTGATCCAGTATTTAAAGTCTCCTATGGAGTGATTCCATTTCAGAACCAACTCGAATCCTTTGTTATCAACTTTGCCAATATTAACAACAGGCATTGTTATAGCTATAAAATTCGGAGCTGTATTGCGTGTTGTAAGGATATCGTGACGTTTCTCGATGAAATAATCAAAAGATCCAGATAAATGCTCATCCAATATTGAAAAATCCAAACCGTAGTTTTGCTTTCCTGCTTTTTCCCAAGAGACAAGAGGATTCCCCATTTGTAACTCGGTTGCTCCGTCACGATTTCCAGAAACGTCCACTCCGAAATTATAACTTGTTCCATAAGGATTGTAAGCATCAGGCAAATAGAAAAAGCGTGATTTAGTATTCATCAGGTCATTTCCGACTATTCCATATGATCCTCTAATTTTTAAGTAGTTTATAAAAGACTGATTTTTCATGAACTTTTCTTCAGAAAGAATCCAGCCGGCAGAAAAAGCTGGAAAAATTCCATATCGATGTCCTGGCGCAAAATTTTCCGAACCATTATAACCTACGTTAAAATCAACCATATAACGATTGTCAAAATTATAGGTAGCTCGTCCGACCAAACCTACATATCCGCGAGGAATACTAACATAGTCGAATTGAGCTGGATCTGGATATTGGTCACGCCACTGATTATACAAAATCAAAGCACCAACTTGATGTTTCCCAAATTTGCGATCATAGTTCAAACTACCTTCCAAATACCAATTTCGCCCACGATCAGTAGATTCCTCAAAATACAACTGGCTTTCTTCACGGAATTTTCGGAAGAATAATTCATTGGTTTCCGGATCTCTATGCGCAGTGTAATAGGGGATTTCTTTGTAACGGTTTTTCCTATGTGTATAGCCGCTATTATAAGAACCTTTTATATTAAGAGATAGCCCTTTAGTCAAAAAATCCAACTTTTGTTGCAAAGAAAGGTCCAAATTGATTTCGTTATAAATACGTTGGTTATATCCTTTCCCGAAAAAACATTCAAATGGATCGGCATTTTCCAAGGCTCCTTTGTCCCAACCGATGTTATCCGGACTTGTATGTATCCATTTACCATCATAAAGTCCGGCTCCTCCGAACGGAGTGACTCTTGTCAAGAATGTAAAAAGGTTGCTTTTAGTATTAGGTTCTTTAGTATCTTCAAGACGACCTCCTAAATTGATTTTTAATAGAGTGGAACGTGTCACATCGATGTCTAGATTTGCACGATAGTTATATCTGTTGTAAGTAAAATTAGAATTATATCCAGCATCGAAAGATCGAAACAGACCGTCTTGTGTCAAAATACCTACAGAAGTAAAATAACGTACACGGTCGGTTCCACCTGATATGCTCAAGTTATGCTGAGACTGAAAAGATGTTGGTTTTAGGATAAGTTCCATCCAGTCCATATCCGGATAAAGTAAAGGATCTGTATGATTTTTGAAAGCATCCAAGATCTTCTCGCCAAATACAGGACTGGCTCCATCGTTTGTCAGTTTCTCGTTAAATGCAACAGCGTAGTCATAACTGTTGGCATATTCATAAAGCCGGATCGGCTTTTGCAAACTGGCTGATGTCGATACAGATATTTGAGCTTTACCTTCTTCTCCTCGTTTCGTAGTTACTAAAATGACCCCATTTGCCCCACGAACACCAAATACGGCTGTTGCAGAAGCATCCTTCAGCACGGTTATATTTTCAATTTCGTTGGGATCAAGACGAAAAAAAGAGCGCTCGACACCATCGACCATAACTAATGGTGCAGCTCTTTTAGCATCAAGGGAACCTATACCACGTACGAATATAGCAGGATCATCAGCTCCAGGTTGACCGGAATATTGAATAGTTGATAATCCAGGAACTTTACCAGTCAATGCTTGTGCAACATTTGGAACAGGTGATTTCAAAATATCTTTAGTTCCAACGGAAGATACAGCCCCCGTGACTGTAATTTTCTTTTGTGTTCCATATCCAATAATCTGGACTTCGTCCAACATTTCGGAATTCTCATTTAAAGTGATGTTCAGATTGCGATTATTTTTAATCAAGACAATCTGATCCTCATATCCAATATATGAGAACTTGATTTTGATAGAAGTAGACGGCACGTTTAAAGTAAAGTTCCCATTACTGTCTGTCATGGTTCCGATGGTAGTCCCTTCTACAATAACATTGACTCCGGCCATTGGTTCTCCTGACTGGTCTCTGACATTTCCTTTCACAGAAATTGTTTGTTGTGATACATGAGACAAACCAGTTGTTTGTTTTTTAAATGAAGTTGGCATGCTCATTCTTTCCCCAGCCTGTATATTTTGGGCTGTGGCCATTCCGATTAGAATAAGCATAAGACTTCGTGATACAAGTTTTTCCATTTATAGATGTTTTATGGTAAAATTTTATGACAAAGTAACATGTTTTAGACATTATGAGAAGATGAAATTTTATTCAAATGTGTTCAAAATCTATTCATGATATTCCATTATATGGTTAAAATTCAAGATTCAGCTATTTCAGAACCATAAGTTTAACATTATTGATAGAGATATAAATATCTAAAATCCGTCTATTTTTAGAATAACTGTAATAAATCTCATCCGCTGTAAATGAGATGATCTCCATTTACAGCGTACTTATAGTTTAAACAAACGGTTTATGCTAAAGAACTGATGAATATTATACATAAATATTAGTAAGTCTGAATGAAAAGAAAGCAATATCTTTTTCCTCCTTTAGATTGTTTGAAAACTTTATTTTTCAATCTTTGAACTGTTAATTTGTAACTTGTTCGTTAAAAAGAAGATGTGCCTTCGTTTTGACACATCCCCTTGCTTTTTCTTTTGTTTTCAGTGATCCGTCTGGAATCTGAATGTTATTTATAACATGACTGATTATCAAATCGATTTTGAGTGTTGCCATTTCAATCCACTGATTCCACCTTGTGACAGTTTCTGCATTATACTTGCGGTCTAATCGACAATCCTGTTATCTTTATATGACAAGAAGAAAATATAAGATATTATTTGAATAGACGATATAACTTTATAGATGCTAAAGTCGTTGTCGCAACAGAAGAGGATATTGTTGTAACTCTAAAAGCATATGACGGCTTTTAACAACCATATGTAGGTCATAATACAGTCCGGGGATTATGCTTTGGTATCCTAAAAGAGGTAAACGTAATCCTTAATTTCTGCTTAATACTTATTTTGTACTTTGACTAACAAACTTAATTGGAACTTGAATCTTCGCTTAATTGGACAATTTGACGATATTCTCCGGCAACCCATACGCTATCGTTTTCCTCGAAAACTGTTTGGGATGAAAGATTCATTATCGGTCTCCCGTCCCGTTCGATACCCAAGATTAGACATGCGTTCTTTTCCCGAATGCCAGACTGTTGAATTGACTGACCGATCAACTGAGATCCCGGTTCAATATTGAATTGCTCTATTTTTATATTTTTATTGGTGCTTTGTGTCAACCGATCTCTATGTTCTTTTTCCTGTTTTTGCATTATTCCTTGGAAGATATCCAATTCTTCATCTGTTCCAACAATTATGATCTTGTCAAAAGGGTAAAGGCGTTCCTCACCTTTTGGTATATTGATTTGTTGTTCACCTCGAATGATAGAAACGACGTTTATTCCATATTGTTGGCGGAAGTTGACCTCTTTCAAACTCCGACCGACAAGGGAAGACGCTTGGTCAACAGTGAAATCGATCAAGTGCAAATCATTGAAAGGTAAAGATTCCAGAATTTTGTCGGTCAAAGGGCTTTCAATGTTTGATCCATTTGTTTTCCCGTTGAAATTATCAATAAATCTTTTTTCGATTGAGAGAGAACGCTTTTTCAGTTTTTTGGATAAGATAATCATTGCCAATATCAACAGGGTAACAATAAATCCGACACCGGATGCCACGTTTAATATATGAACTATAACCGGCATTAGGATACTTGCGCAAAGGAGTATCTTTATTGCTATCAGAGAAACCAATGGCCCCCGGTTATATTTGCTGTCATTCCATAATTTCTGAAATTCAGGAGAATGATTCTTTTTCATAATGATGGCCCAAAGGAAAGGCAATATAACAGCCAGAATAATAGATAAGCTCAATAAAGCCCCTTTGATTCCAGATATGTTTTCGCGAATAATCGGATTTATATAAGTGAAAAATAGGATGATGCTGAATATTGTCAATACTGTATATAGTATTACATCCAGTAACATAGATTTCAACAACTTATTCCATGTACTTTTATGTTTGACAGTGTTGGACCCGGAAGAATAGCGGTTCAACATTAGTTTTACAGATGAAGGCAAATGATTTTCGATCAATTGATAGGTCGGAATTGCCAAACGGATCATATAAGGAGTAAGAAATGTTGTAACAACCGATACAGCGACAATAACAGGATACAGATAATCGTCCGTTACTTTCAAGCTAACTCCCAATGAAGCAATAATGAACGCGAATTCACCTACTTGAGTCAGGGAGAATCCTGATTGCAGGGCTATCTTCAAAGATTGTCCGGACAAAAGGATGCCAAGGCTTCCGAAAAAGACTTGTCCGACGATTACCAATATGGTTAAGATACAGATTGGGATAAGGTATTCGATTAATAAGTCCGGTTGTATCATCATACCTACAGAGACAAAAAATATGGCAGCAAACAGATCTTTTACTGGTTTTACCAACTTTTCTATCTTTTCGGCCTCAATAGTTTCCGCTAATAATGATCCCATGACGAAGGCTCCAAGTGCAGAGGAGAATCCAGCTTTAGTCGCAATCATAACCATACCCAGACAGAATCCTAATGCTATGATCAATAAGGTTTCGTCGTTAAGAAACGGTTTGACCTTTTTTAGAAAACTTGGAATAAGATAGATTCCGAGTAATGACCAAAATATAAGAAACGCTCCTAGCTTTAGAATGCTTTTCAACATTTCCATTCCTTCAACTTGCTGGCTGACTGCTAAAGTCGAAAGCAAGACCATCAGAACAACGGCAACTAAATCTTCGACAACTAAAACACCCAATACAACTCCGGTAAATTTTTGCCCTCGAAGTCCCATGTCATCAAATGCCTTGAATACAATTGCTGTGGATGACATAGAAAGCATACCCCCTAAAAATATGCTGCTTATATGTGAGAAGCCAAGTGCGTTTCCTGCTGCATAGCCTAGAAACATCATTCCGGAAACTATGGTTATAGATGCAATAACGGCTGTGCCTCCTACAGTCATCAACTTCTTGAAAGAGAATTCTAACCCCATGGCAAATAAAAGAAATATAACGCCTATGTCTGCCCATATTTTTATATTGGCAGGATCGGATACTGTTGGTATATAAGGTACGGCAGGGCCGGCAATAATACCGGCAACAATATACCCCAAAACGACAGGTTGTTTCAACCATTTAAAAACCAATGTAATTATTCCCGCAGCAATTAATATAACTGCCAGGTCGGAAATTAGAGGTGCAATTTCAGACATGTTATTTATTATTATGTGCTTGCAAATTTACATATTAACTTAAAACTTTGTTGGAACAAAATAAAATACTCTTGTTCTAAAATCATAATATAACGTGAGTTCGAAACAAGCATAAATATCATCTGTTTCAAGCATTATTACAAGTAGTATGTCTGCAAACATCTGAAGCACTTATTGTTACGGAGCGTTTGCTGGGTACGGAGACTTATGTTAAGTAGATGGCAGGTTTCTTGGCAGTCTACCCATTCCCCCCATTTTTTCATCGTACATTTTGCAGATAGGATTAAAAAATAATAATGCAATAAAGATATATGTATTATATTTGTGGCAATCAGTTAAACAGTATTTGAATGTATCCAAATACTGTTTAACTGATTCTATATTAGAGAAAAGTCGAAAAAATGAGATATGATACAGATATATTGATAATAACTAAAAAAGAAAGGATTTTTTATCAAAATGATTTTTTTATGGGCTATATTTGGGGTTGTCATGATCAGTTGTAATTCTTCTCAGAAGAATAATGCCCCAATTAAGAACAGCGAAATAAAAACAGAAAGCCAAGCCCATACTTCTAATTTATTTGGAACTTATGAGGGAACTCTTCCTGCAGCAGATTGTGAAGGCATAAAAACGATATTAGTTATAAATGAAGATAAAACCTATACCTTGAAAAGCGAATACATAGGGAGGAAAGATGCAACATTTGAAACTAGTGGTATATATCATATAATAGGGGATTCAATAATGGAATTAGTCACTCCTTCTTCAGGAGAAAAGACCTATTATAGAATGCTAAATAATAGGCAAGTAATGCTGTCGGATAAAGAAGGAACCATTAGTCAAAGTCTTTTGGCTGAGCATTATATTTTAAATAAAAAATAACAGCCTATTCTCTTTGTTATTCTCTAAACAAGACGGAAAGTAAGACAAGAACTGCATTGGACAAATAGAATAAATGAAAAGTGAGAACAAATGCCCTGTTGATATGCTCTCTAATCTCAAGTGCAATCATTTCATGGGATGATTGTATTTGAGACGGGCGATTTCAAATGTGGTCCGTTTGTCCTTCAGCCTTTGTCGGATCGAGAATTTGCTTCTTATCCCTTTCATTTCTTCGGAAACGGTCTGGTCCAAAATCCTCGTGTATATTTTGTTGTCCTGATGTCTGTATGTCCGAGCATTTTCACAACGGATTCCATTGAAATCCTGTTGGCTAGCGCGACGGTGGCGAATGTATGTCTAGCCATAAAATGATGTTACAAAATTAATTTCGAACTATGTAAAAAAAGAGAAGGTCTTCAAGACTGAAGACCTTCTTTGGTGATCCGCCTGGGGTTCGAACCCAGGACCCCATCCTTAAAAGGGATGTGCTCTACCTGCTGAGCTAGCGAATCATCCTGTGCGTTACTTCTGTAATGCGGGTGCAAAGGTAGGGCTTTTTTTTATATATGCAATAGCTGATGCAAGTTTTTTTATTCTTTTGGGAATGTTTTTTTCTTTTGGACCTTTGACAACTCGTGCTTCTCTACAAGAGACTGGTCTTCTTCCATAAGTATAAAACGTTTATAATAAGAGAGAAAGAGAGTTGTCAGGGGGAGAGCGATGATTAAGCCGATAAAACCTAATAAAGTTCCCCAAATGGATAAAGAAAGAAGGATGATGGCCGGATTCAGTCCCATAGCCTTTCCCATAATGCGGGGAGTGAGATACAAGTCTTGTATGCACTGCACGATGCAAAGGACGAGAATTCCCGATCCGAAGATCAGCCAAAAGTTTTCTCCGGTCTCCGCAGCTTTGAGGAGACTCAGCAAGATCATCGGGATGATACCGATCGTTTGCATATAAGGAATGAGGTTGAGGAAACCGATGAATAGCCCTAGGATAACGGCCAGCGGGAAACCGACGATCTTAAATCCGATGGCGAAGAGGATGCCGACACATAAGGCAATCAATGACTGTCCGCGGAAGTAGCGGTTCATACTATATTCGACATCGTCGGCTAACCCTTGGACAAAGGGGCGGTAACGTTCGGGAATCAGGCGGATCCAACCGTTGACAATCCGTTCATAATCCAACAGGATAAAGATGAAGTAAAGGAAGATTACAAACACGATCGTAATACTGAACAGAATGGAGAAAGTATTAGTCAGTACGATCCACATTTTGGGAGCGATCTGTTTGACCGCCTTTTCTATGTTCTCTTTGCTCAGGAGCTGTGCCAACTGGTCCGGGTCGATATTCTTTTCCAGATACTCTGCCCATGACTGCGGAATCATCGGGATATGTCCGTAGCCGCTGTTATGTTCCTGCATCAGTTCCAAAGTCCGGTTGAACTCCTGGGTGACAGAGGGGACGATCACGACACCCACCAGTGAGATCACCAGAAGGGTAGACACGAGAACGGCCAGGATAGACAGCAAACGGCTTTTCAGCTTGACTTTATACTGGAAGAACTTGACGAACGGCTGCATCATATAAGCCAGCAGCCAGGCAATCAGGAATGGTAACAAAGCATTTCGCAGGACGGCGATCAGATAGATAATACCACTGATAACAGCCAGGCCGAACAGAATACGTGCCACCCTGTCGAATGTGAACGGTTTATCAAACAATGGGTTCATATTAAATTCTTATCTTTGCAGGCAAAGATAATGCAAACCGACTTATCTTCGCCTTTATGGCAAAGATAAAATAAAGTTGAATAGAAAGGATGATACGAAACAAAATAGTACTGCTTTGCCTGTTGATTTGCCTTCATTTGCTTGCCGGTGCACAGACTCCCGCCCCCGTCAAATGGTTATTGCAGGCCCCTTATATGCGGGGAGCCTCTTTTTCTCTGGTAGTGAAAGATGTGCAGGAGGGAAGAACGGTCTACAGTTATGATACGGACCGGCTGCAATCGCCCGCTTCGGTGTTGAAGACGGTAGCCACGGCGACAGCGCTTGAGATATTGGGAGAAGACTATCGCTATCCGACCACGTTGGAATATGACGGAATACTGGAAAACGGCACGTTGGAGGGAAACCTCTATATAAAAGGAAGCGGTGATCCCTCCTTGGGCTCTTCGCATTTCGCACCGGGGCAGAACAAGTTTTTGTCAACCTGGATAGCTGCTTTGCAGAAAGCCGGCATCAAGCATATAACAGGATCGGTCATATCGGACGAAAGCATTTTCGACACCGAAGGCGTCTCTATTAAATGGCTCCGGGAAGATATGGGAAATTATTATGCCCCCGGAAGTTATGGTATTTCCATCTTCGACAATATGTATAAGCTATCCTTGCAGACTGGGGCTGCCGGGACGCGGCCGGTCCTAAAGGGGACAGAGCCGGATATCCCTTTTATCCGGTTTAAGAACTACCTGAAAGCCGCTCCGGTTTCTTCGGACAGCGCTTATATTATCGGTGCTCCGCTCGATGACGTGCGCTACCTGTATGGTGTCCTGCCTGCGAACCGGGAGGCGTATGTCTTGAAAGGAGATATCCCCGATCCTGCCTTATATTTGGCACGCTATCTGACGGACCAGCTTCAGCAGAAGGGAATACGGGTGGACGGGTCCCCTTCCTGCTACCGTATCGAGGTGGAGGAAAACCGGTGGAAGAAGGGAGAGAGAAAAGAGATTGTCACGACCTATTCGCCCACGCTGCGGGAGATAGCAAGCATATGCAACCATGTCAGCCATAACCTATATGCGGATGCTTTGGTCAAAACGGTCGGATTGCAATACAAACCGCGAAGGAACGAGATGATCTCCTCGTTCGGTCGTGGTGTGCAGGTCGTGAAAGAATATTGGGAGAAGAAAGGTTTGGATGTCTTTCCGCTCCGGATGAACGACGGCAGCGGCTTGGCTCCGGCAGATAAGGTGTCGGCCGGATTTATGGGAGAGCTGTTGGTCTATATGGCGACGGAATCTGCTGTTTCGGATGCTTTCATAGCCTCTTTACCACAAGCCGGGATAGAGGGATCAGTGCGCAATTTCTTGAAAGGATCGAAGTTGCAGGGAAAAGCCCACCTGAAAAGCGGGGGCATTACGGGTGTCAGGAGCTATGCCGGCTATATCACGAAAGATGGAAGGACGTATGCGGTAGCCGTTTTCTCGAATAACTATTCTTGCCCGATGAGCCGGATGACTAGGGCTTTGGAAAAGTTGCTGTTACAACTTTTTTAATTAATTGAGAATTGGGCTACGCCGTATCATCTTAACAAAGTTAATTGTCCATTGTCAATTGAAATTGAGTGACCGTTGCGCCAGGAATTCGACAAGCCTCGGTTTGTAGTTGTCGGAGATCGGGATATATTCTTTTCCGAACACGATCCGGTTCCGTTCGATCACCTTGATCTTTTCAGGCTGTACGATAAAGGAACGGTGTACGCGGATAAAGCGGCTTGCCGGCAGCATCTCTTCCAGCGACTTCATGCTCATCAGTGAAAGGATGGGATGCGGTTCATCCTCGATAAAAATTTTGACATAGTCTTTCAGCCCTTCGATATAGAGTATTTTGCGCAGTTCGACCTGTACCTGCTTATACTCAGTCTTGATGAAGATCGACTCGATCTCTGCCGCAGGCGTTTGCATATGCTCGTACCATTGCAACGCCTTGTTGGCCGCCTTGAGGAAATCCGGGTAACTGATCGGTTTCAGCAGATAGTCGAGGGCGTTCACCTTGTAGCTGTCGAGGGCATACTGTTCGAAAGCCGTCGTAAAGATGATGCGGGTATCTGCCTCCAGTATCCGAGAAAATTCCATGCCGCTCAACTCCGGCATCTGGATATCGAGGAAAAGCAGCTCTACCGGCTGGGCGCTCAATACGGGCAATGCCTCAAGGGCGCTGTTGAACTTTGCCGTGAGGCGGAGGAACGGAGTCTTGTTTACATAACTTTCCAGCAGACTGATGGCCAGTGGTTCGTCATCGATGATTGCACATGTTAACGTCATAATTTGTTGTATTGATGTACCGGACAAAAATACAATAAATCCTTATGCCTGCAATTCTAACAGGCAAACATATTCGTCTCCTTTTTGCCCGTACGTGAAAATATGATGCGACGGATACAGCAATTCCAACCGCCTGCTGAGATTCTGCAGCCCAATGCCGGAACCGCTCTTGTCCTGTCCGTTGTCTTTCGGGAAGTCGCTGTTGCGGATAGAGCAGACGATCCGTGTCCCTTCCTGGTGAATCTTCAGGTCGATAAAAGAAGGTTTGTTGTGGCTTACCCCATGCTTGAAAGCATTTTCGATCAGGGAGATGAAGAGGAGAGGCGCCACCTGAGTTTCTGGTGTGGCAGCCGATATGTCGGTGGTCAGTTTCACATGTTCCGGCAGGCGTATACGCATCAGTTCCACATAGTTCCGGATAAAGTCGAGTTCCTTCTCTAACGGAACCATCGGCTGGCTGCTGTCGTAGAGCACGTAGCGGAGCAGGCGGCTTAGGTCGTGCACGGCTTCTTGCGCTCTTTCTGGGCTGAAAGCGATCAGACTGTAGATGTTGTTTAGTGTGTTGAAGAGAAAATGGGGGTTCAACTGGCTCTTCAGATTCTGCAATTCTGCTTCGGCACGGCTTTTCTCCAACTCCCGGCGGGACGACTCCATCTGATACCAGCTCCCGGTCATCTTGATGGCGACACTTAGCCCTGCCACCAGCATATACAGCATGGCGTTCACCATAAAGAAGCCGACTATCTCCTGCCATTCTCTTTCCGGCCTCGGATGCTCCCATCTGGGATGCGGGAGCAGTTCGAATATCAGATGCACGGCTCCCATCGCGAAAGCGATCAACACGACATTGTACAGAAAGTATTTCCAGGGACGCTTGGCGAACAGGAAATGGTCGATCAGCACGAAATAGTTGGCATAGAACACCAGCATGAACGACAGCGGGACGATCATGGAGCGGACGTAGCTCAGGACCGTCACCGTCTGCGACTCGCGTCCGGTGAAGAAGAACGGCAGCCCGAAGAGGATGGCCCAGGCTGCGATATGGATCAGCTTCCCCATGCCTTTGAAGGGGGGAGCCGGTAATGTGTGCATTGTCTCTGTTGTTCCCATTTATGCAAAGATACTGTTTATTATATATCAGAGAAGCATCGGGCATGGAAGAAGTGTTGTTTCTCTGTCGAACGCCAGGCGGCATCGGTCATGGAAGAGGCTCTGCGTCGAGCATGCCTAATAGCTATGAGGTATATTGCCTCGTACCTATGAGGTGAGTTGCCTCATATCTTTGAGGTACGTTGCCTCATACCTATGAGGCATGCTTGACGCAGAGCGTCTTCTTCCCTCGATGCTTCCCGCCTGCTATTCGTAACGTATTGCCTCTATCGGGTCGAGCTGTGCCGCCTTTTTGGCCGGATACCATCCGAAGAATACACCCGTGACGGTACATACGGCGAACGAGAGGACGACGCTCCAGGGCTGGATGTAGATCGGAAAGTGGGCGACTCCGTTCACGACAAGGGCCGCGCCCACTCCAAAGACTACACCTATCAAACCGCCTGTCACACTGATCAGGATGGACTCGATCAGGAACTGTGCCAGGATGTCGATGCCTTTTGCCCCGATACTCATACGGAGGCCGATCTCGCGTGTACGCTCCGTCACGCTGACGTACATGATATTCATGATCCCTATACCGCCTACGAGTAGCGAAATACCCGCCACAGCCGCCAACAGCACGGTCATCATATCCGTAGTGCTTGTCAACATCGTGCTCAACTCCTGCTGACTACGGATGGTAAAATCATCATCGTCACTTTCCTTCAACTTATGGTTGCGGCGGAGTATTTCAGAAATCTCGTCGATGGCCTGGTCGGTGTATTCCTCCTTGAGGGCCGAACAGGTAATGCCTTGCAGATGGGTGATGGCCAGGACCTTTTTCTGAATAGTTGTGTATGGAGCTAAGATTAGGTCGTCCTGGTCCATTCCCATGCTGTTGTATCCTTTGCTTTCCAGCACGCCTACGATGCGGAAAGGTAATTTCTGAAAACGTATGACCTTGCCTACCGGGTTGCTGCCGTCGGGGAAGAGGTTGTCGACGACGGTCTTGCCGACCACGCATACTTTGGCGGCTGTCTGGATGTCCTGTTCGGTGAACATGTCGCCGTCCTCGACTTTGTAGCGCCGTATCTCCAGGTAGTCGGGACTGATGCCGTAGACCGTGGTCGGGGCGTTGTTGGCGCCGTAGATCGCCTGCCCGCTGCTGTTGACGGAAGGAGAAACGGCCGAGACAAAGCGTGTTTCGTCCACAATGTCTTCGTAATCCTGTAGTTTCAGGGTTTCCATCGCGGAGGCATCCTGCCGGACACCACCACGCACGTCGGCCCCCGGATGTATCATGATCATGTTGGAACCCATCTCGCTGATCTGGGCCTGTATGCTTCGCTTCGAGCCTTGTCCGATGGCAAGCATCGTGATCACGGAGGCCACGCCGATGATGATGCCCAGCATCGTGAGGAAGCCGCGCAATTTGTTATTGGCGAGTGCCCGGACGGCTATTTTTATTAGGTTTGTTCCGTTCATTGTTATTGTTGTTTTATAAGTGATTCTTTAAACACCTTTGCCTCCTTCCGCTTGTATCGGATGATTCCGGTATTCGCATAAAGGGCCCCCCACGGAAGGGTGGCAAGATCAATCGTCATTCTTCGGCAGCCGCGCCAACGCTTCTGCCGCGTTCAGGATATTCCGGTTGACCGTGTCGGAGGTGACATGCCCGTCGCGCAGCGTGATGTTGCGGCTGCTGTACTGGGCGATCTCCGGGTTGTGGGTCACGAATATGATGGTACGTCCCTCGGCATGCAGTTTCTGGAAAAGAACCAGTATCTCGAAAGAGGTACGGGTATCGAGATTTCCGGTCGCTTCATCGGCGAGGATGACGGCGGGGTCGTTTACCAGCGCCCGGGCGATGGCGACACGCTGCATCTGCCCTCCGGACATCTGGTTGCTCTTATGCATCAGGCGGTCGCCCAGACCTACGGCAACCAGCGATTCGACTGCTTTCTTGTGTCGTTCGGCTGCGCTGTAGGACGAATTGTACATCAAGGGCAGCTCCACGTTCTCGACCGCTGTCGTCTTAGGCAGCAGGTTGTAGTTCTGGAAGACGAACCCGATTTTGCGGTTGCGCAAGGTGGCGCGGGCGTTCTTACCCATCGTGCGGACCGATGTGCCGTCGAGGTAATATTCTCCGCTGGTCGGTGTATCCAGGCAACCTAACGTGTTCAGCAGGGTACTCTTTCCTGAGCCGGATGTCCCCATGATGGTGACAAATTCGCCTTCGTAGATCGTGAAGGAGACACCACGCAAGGCATGGACCGTTTCGTCTCCGACCTTGAAGTCACGCTTGATGTTTTCTAATTTGATTATCTCTTTCATATTGTTGTACTCCTTGTTTGGAGGGCAGATATATAAAGCCTGCCCCTACTTGGCACTCTTCTTGTTCTTATTGCTTCCCGGAGGGCCTGGCATGAACGGGCTTCTTTCCGTTTCGGCTTCGGCTGCCGGAGTAATGGAGGAGGCTTCGAGATCGACAGCCAATTCTTCACCTTCGTTCAGGCCGTCGGTTATCTCGATCATGTTTCCGCTGGTGGAACCGACGGTAACGGCTTTCGGCTTCAGCTCCTGCCCGTTCTTGATCCATACGAGACGTTTCCCGGCAGGGGTTTCCTTGCCGGCTTCGGAGACGATGTAGCCCAGTTGCGTCAACATCCCGGCATCCGGTACGAAGCGGAGCGACTTGGTCGGGACTGTCAGCACGTTATCGCGTTCCAGCGTGAAGATCGTCACGTTGGCTGTCAGGCGCGGCTTCAATTTAAGGTCGGGATTATCGGCCGATATCACCACTTCGTAGGTAACGACCGTCGAGGTCGAGGTGGAAGAAGAGCTGCTGGTGCTTTCGCTGTCGCCGAGGCGGATTTGCATGACCGTGCCTTCGAATACGTCGTTCGGATAGGCGTCGACGGTGAAGGAGACACGTTGTCCATTTTCTACGTTACCTATGTCGGCTTCGTCCACATCGGCTATCACCTGCATCTTGGTCAGGTCTGCCGCGATGGTGAACAGGGTCGGAGTCTCGAAGCCGGCGGCCACGGTCTGTCCTTCTTCAACTGCGCGGTTGATCACGACACCGTCGATCGGGCTGGTGATCGTCGCATATTCGAGGTTGCGGTTCACTTTGACCATTGCCGCTTGGTTTTGTTCGTAGGCGGCTTTTGCTTTCTCATAGTTGTATGTGGACGTTTCATAGTCCGAGTCGCTGATCAGCTTTTTTTCGAAGAGGATCTTGTTGCGGGCGTAATTCTTCTGTTGGTACTCGAATTCGCTCTTGCTGCTAGCCAACTGTGCCTCGGCGGATGCGAGTTCGGCTTTCAGGTTGACCTTGTCCATTTCGGCGATCAACTGCCCTGCTTTGACCACGTCGTTATAGTCTGCATACAACTTGTCGATGATACCGGACACCTGCGTGCCGACTTCGACTTCCGTTACCGGCTCGACTGTTCCGGTTGCCGTTACCGTGTTCGAAATGGAACTGCGGCCCACTTTGGCGGTTTCGAGCCGGATACCGCCTTTCGACGTTTTGCCTGTGAAGAACCAGATGCCTCCGGCCACGACCAATACGCCTACTATACCGATAATTAGTTTCTTCTTGTTCATATCTTTATCTGTTTTTATTTCTTTCTGGATGTCGATCCCTTTTGCAAGGGAGGTGTGCCAAAAGTGCCTTGTTCCTGCGTCAGGCGCGGAGATAAGGAGATTTTGACACATCCTCCGAAACAAAAAGAGAGTGAATATATTCATTAGCGGTTCACCCCTAATGTCATGTCTCAGAATAAATTGATTTCTTCTCCTTGGTAGAAGCGCAACAAGCCTGCGTTCAGTATGGCCGTGTATTTGGCCTGGAGCGTTTCCTGTTGTGCGCTTAACAGGTTATTTTTTTCCGTGAGCAATTCTACTGTATTTTTCATGCCGACGTTGAATTGTTCGCTGACGAGAGAGTAGCTGGTTTCCGTGCTCTTCAACTTCTGTGAAGCTGCCACGTATTGCTGTTGTGCGCTGTTGGCGGCCAGCCAGAGGTTTTCGATGGTCTTGTAGAGTGTCTTCTTGTTGTCCAGCAGGTCCAGCTGGCTAGTCTGCTTTTGCAGCTTGGCCTTGTTGATGGAACTTTTCGTCTGCCGCTTGTCGAAGATGGGGATGCTGAGGGTCAGTCCCAGCGAGTTGTTCCAGTTCTGCTTGACCTGTTCGCTGAAGCTGAAGTCGCTGCCGTTGGCATTCGTGCTTCCGATGCCTGCGCTGAGGTTTAAGGTCGGGAGATATCCTGCACGTGCCATCTTGATGCTCAGGTCCGAGCTCTCCACGTTCAGCTTTCCTGCTTCTATTTCGGGACGCAGGCTGAGGGCGGTGTTGTAGACATCGTCTTTTTCGGGAAGCGGGATCAGGACGTTGCTGTCGCTCAGTTGCGGCAGGTAGAGGTCCATTTCGATGTCCCCGTCCAGTTCGAGAAGCTGTTTCAATTGCAACTTATAATCCTGCAGGGTAGCCTGGGAGGTCACCAACTGGTAGTTGTCGCTGCTTACCTGCGCTTCCAGTTGGGCGAGGTCGCTTGAGGCGATACTGCCGACGTTGAACAATTCCTGTCCCCGTTCAAACTCTTTCCGGCTTACTTCAAGTGTCGATTCGTTTACTTTGACGGCTTCGGCCGAGTAGAGGATCTGTACATACAGTTGGGTGATACTTTCCTCGATCGAGTTTTCGCTTTCGTCCACGTTCAGTTCGGCGATGCGGTTGTTCAGCTTCTGTTGCTTGACGGTGTTCACCCGTTTGTTGCCGTTATACACGGTCCAGTTGGCGTCGATGCCGTAGCTGCCGTTGTACGAGGTTTTGCTTTCGCTTGTCGTGATGTTATCGCCGCTGATGATGGTGCCTCTTGCACTGTTCGGGCGGTTGACGACGCGCTGGCTGATGTTCCCGCTCAAGGAAGGCAGGAAATCCGCCTTGGCTGTCTTTACGTCTTCTTGGGCACTCTCGGCGCTGATGCGATTCCGCTGGATGGTGATGTTATGCTCCAGTGCATAATCGATGCAATCGCGAAGCGTCCATTGTTTGGGTGCGTCTTCCTCCGCATTCATCCCGGCGGGCAGGAGAAGCAGGCAGGAGAGGAGTAGGGAAGAAATCTGTTTCATGATGCTTTCGTTTTGTAACCTGACAATCTTTTTACCTTTTTACGAAAGCAAAACTACAACAGGATGAAAGCCTGCACAATCAGATTAGAAAAAGAGGTGCGTTTCCTCGACAAAGGAGGACTTTCTATCGATGAAAGCCTGACTTGAAATAAGGGTGTTTATCCATAGAAAGCCCTGAATATTGATTGTGGAAGTCCAGGTTTTTTACTCTGAAGGTCCTGACTTCTTGTTACGAAAGTCCTGACTTTTGCGGTAAAATTTACCAATAGAGAACTATCCCGGCGATTCCTGCCAGGATAATCATCAGGATCGGGTTGATCTTGAACTTCCAGGTGAGGATGAACGCAGCCCCGAAGATCAGGAAACTTTTATAGTCGATGAAGTTCTCGCTATTCATCAATAGCAAAGCCGCTGCCGCAATCAGGCCGACCGTAGCCGGACGGAGGCCGTAGAACGCGGCTGCTACATATTTGTTGTTCCTGAATTTTGCAAAGGCGTATGAGATGGCCAGCACTAGCAGGAAAGAGGGCAGGCAGACGGCAAATGTCGTTAGGCAGGAGCCAAATACGGCCATCGCGGGCGAATAGCCGGCATTGTGGATGGCTGTATATCCGATATAGGTGGCGCTGTTGATCCCGATCGGCCCGGGGGTCATCTGCGAGATGGCGACGATATCCGTAAATTCCTGTGACGAAATCCATCCGTAGCGGTCCACCACGTCTGCCTGTATCAGGGAGAGCATCGCATAGCCGCCACCGAAACCGAATATCCCGATTTTCAGATATACATAGAATAATTGCAACCAGATCATATCAGTCTTTCTTTATTTTCAGTCCGTAAACAAGTCCTCCTATGATGGCCGCCAGAATAATCCACACAGGAGACAACCCTCCTTGCCAGATCAGCAGTGCGGCAGCGATAGGGATAATCAACTCTTTGTAACTCATCTTGATCGAACGTGCTGTTGTCAGGCAAGGCACGGCAATCAGGGCGACGACCGCCGGACGCAATCCTTTGAACGCCTTCTCTACCCATACGTTGTCCTGCACGTGTGTAAAGAACAGTGCGATAGCCAGAATGATGAAGAAGGAGGGAAGGATGCTTCCCAAAGCGCAAACAATACCACCCGGCACTTTTTTCAGTTTATATCCTACAAAAATAGAGATGTTCACGGCGAAAATGCCGGGCAAGGACTGGGCTACGGAGAAGAGGTCGATGAAATCTTCCTTCGAAAGCCATCCTTTATCTACCACTTCCCGCTGTATCAGGGGCAGCATCGCATATCCTCCCCCGATAGTGAAAGTCCCTATTTTGACGAATGTCAGAAAAAGTGTCCAGTACATAATCCTTTAGAATAAATCTGAATGTGTTCCGGTTGAGGTTAATATCAAAATGAGTTCATCATCGTTTTGCTCCCATATTAATAACCAATCGCCTTTAATATGGCATTCCCAATAGTTAGCATAATTACCACTTAGTTTGTGGGCACGATATTGTTTTGGTAATGTCCCGTTCAATTTGAGTTGCTCTATTACAGTATAGAGGAGGCTAAGTTTTAGTCCCCTCTTCTTACATATTTCCAAGTCCTTTTCAAATCGTTTAGTGATTAGGATCGTGTATGAACTCATAATCCCATCATTTGTTTTAATTCATCCGTAGAAACTTCGCGAACACGCCCGGCTTTGATATCGGCAATGCCTTCATCAAGACTTTTCTGAGTTTTTGTGTGTTTGGTTGTCAGAGTCCATCCGAATTTCTTCGCTATTGTCTTAATGAAAGGCAATTCCGAATCCGGCAAAGTAAGTTCTATCGTTTTCATCGTTGTGTCCATCTTTTGTGTTCCTTTCTTTTCGTTGATGAATACAAATATAGGAAGTATTATCGATAATAGGTTTACCGTCCCAATTCTTTTTTGTACCGCTGTTCGTCGTTGATGAGGCGCAAGGCTTCCTGGAAGCTTTCGTTGTCGTCGTTGATGACCTGGAAGTATTCGGCCATATCATACAGGTCGCGTGCGATAAGCGCCTTGATCTGGAGCATGATGAGCGGCTTGGAACGGTTGTATTGCTCTTCGTTGAATTCGATCTTGTCGTCTTTAGCCAGTGTGACCAGTTCTTGCATTATGTCGTCTGTCACGTTGAAGTTCTGCTTGTATTGGGCGAACTTCGGATATTTCTTGTTCAGTTCGGCACGATGGCGGTCCAGATAATTCATGGCGATGCGGTTCACCAGGCCGGCAGCCACGACGCTGCGGTGATAATCCGTGTAGCGTGATGTGTCGACCGGGATAAAGACATCCGGCATGATACCGCCGCCGCCATAGACGATGCGTTTCGTCTCCAGCGTATTGTACTTCATCGAATCGGGGAAATGGATGCTGTCCGCACTCATCAGTTCGCCCCGGTTGTAGCGGTCGATCAAGTCATGGTTGTATTGCTCCTGGTTGCCGTTGACATACGGTTTCTGGATAGAACGGCCTGTAGGCGTATAATAGCGGGCAACCGTCAGGCGGATCATTGAGCCGTCAGGCATCGGGATCGGTTTCTGTACCAGCCCTTTTCCGAACGTACGGCGGCCTACGACCACGCCACGGTCCCAATCCTGCACCGCACCGGAAAGGATTTCACTGGCGGATGCGGATGTTTCGTCTACCAGCACAACCAAACGTCCTTCTTCAAACCCTCCGCGGGCCGAAGACTTGGCTTCCTCGCGCGGTTGTTTGTTTCCTTCGGTATAAACGATCAGCTTGTCCTTGCCTAAGAACTCGTCGGCCAGGTCGATCGCGATATTCAGATATCCCCCGCCGTTCCCCTGCAAGTCGAGGATCAGGTTCTTCATTCCCTGTTTTTTCAGTTTTTCCAGTGCTTCCCGGAATTCGTCGGCCGACGAAGCGGCAAAGCGGTTCAGCTTGATGTATCCGGTAGTCTTATCCGCCATGTAAGCAGCATCCAGGCTGTATACCGGAATCTTTCCACGTGTGATCTTGAACTCGATCAGGTCGGGTACTCCGCCGCGCAGGACCTTTACCCGTACTTCCGTATTCTTCGGGCCGCGCAGGCGTTTCATCACATCCGTGTTTTTCATCTTGACGCCGGCAATCAGCGTATCGTCCACCATGATGATGCGGTCACCGGCCATCAGGCCGACCTTTTCCGAAGGTCCGCCGGGAATTACCTGGATCACATATAAAGTATCCGTCAGCATGTTGAACTGGATACCGATCCCGTCGAAATTACCCTGCAAGGGTTCCGTCATCTCTTTCGTCTCTTCTGGGTCCGTATAAGTAGAGTGAGGGTCCAGCTTTTCCAGCATGCCGACGATGGCGTCCTCCACCAACTTCGTTTCGCTTGTAGAGTCTACATATAGGTTGGAGATGGCATACAGGGCCAACTGGAGCTTGCGGGCATCTATGTTGTTACCGCGCTGTGCCGACATCGAGGCGGCAAACACACTCAATATAAGGAGTGGAAGTAAAATTCGTTTCATTGTTTTATTTTTTAATAAAGGTTTGTCCCTTTCGGCACAAACTGGGAAATATCTTTGCCGTAACGCAACAACTCCCGCACGATGCTGGAGCTGATATGCGTATGTTCCGGTTCCGTAAAAAGAATAAATGTCTCGATCCCGCTCAGCTTGCGGTTCACATCGGCTATACTCTTTTCATATTCGAAATCGTTCACCGTACGAATACCGCGCAGGATAAACCCGGCATTCATCTGTTGGGCGAAATCGACTGTCAGGGAGTCATACGACATGACCCGTACGCGCGGTTCGTCCTTGTAGAGCTCTTGGATCGCCTTCAGCCGTTTCTCCAGTGAGAAATAGGTTCGCTTCGTGTCGTTGATACCGATCGAAATGATGATCTCGTCCACCAGTTCGAGTCCTCGGCTTACCAACGATTCGTGCCCGATCGTGAAAGGATCGAACGTTCCGGGGAAAAGAGCGATTCTTTTTAATGGACAACTGGCAATTGACAATTGATAATTATCGGTCGATTCCTGTCCCTCCCCTGTTTTTATCGTATTATCCATATTCTCAATTTATTGTCAATTATCAATTGATAACGTCTTCTTCTACAACTAAGTTATCTATGATAAAGTTCTGTCGTTCCATCGTATTCTTGCCCATATAGAACTCTAGCATATCTTTCACAAGGTCCTCTTTCTTCATGGTTACCGGGTCCAGGCGGATATCCTTTCCGATAAAATGCTTGAACTCATCCGGTGAGATCTCTCCCAAACCTTTGAACCGGGTGATCTCGGCGTTTTTTCCGGCGGCAGCGATTGCGTTCACACGCTCTTCTTCGCTGTAGCAATACCAGGTCTTCTGCTTGTTGCGTACACGGAACAGTGGTGTTTGCAGGATATAGACATGGTTCCGCTTGATCAGGTCCGGGAAAAACTGGAGGAAGAAGGTGATCAGCAGTAGGCGGATATGCATACCGTCCACATCGGCATCGGTCGCAATGATCACCTTATTGTAACGTAAGCCTTCCAATCCATCCTCTATGTTCAATGCAGCCTGTAGCAAATTGAATTCTTCGTTTTCGTATACGATCTTCTTCGTCAGTCCGAAACTGTTTAACGGTTTGCCGCGAAGGCTGAAAACCGCTTGCAGGTTCGGATCGCGGCTTTTCGTAATAGAACCGCTTGCCGAGTCTCCCTCGGTGATGAAGATGCAACTGTCTTCCAGATTGTCGCCTTTCGTGTCGTTTAGGTGAATACGGCAGTCGCGCAATTTTTTGTTGTGCAGGTTCGCCTTCTTTGCCCGTTCGCGGGCCAGCTTGGTCACACCGGCAATCGCTTTGCGTTCTTTCTCCGATTCCTGGATCTTACGCAGCAGGGCGTCCGATGTCTCTGCGTTCTTGTGCAAGTAGTTGTCCAATTCCTTCTTGATGAAGTCCCCGACAAACTTGCCGACCGAAGGTCCGTCCGGTCCCATGTCTTTCGAGCCTAACTTGGTCTTTGTCTGGCTTTCGAACACCGGTTCTTCCACCTTGATGCTGATGGCTGCCACCACGCCGGCGCGAATGTCCGAGTATTCGAAGTTCTTGTTGTAATATTCCTTTATGACACGTCCCAACGCTTCGCGGAAGGCGGAAAGGTGCGTACCTCCCTGTGTTGTATGTTGGCCGTTGACGAACGAGTAATATTCTTCTCCGTACTGGTTACTGTGGGTAATGACCACTTCTATGTCTTCTCCCTTCAGGTGGACGATCGGATATAAAGGCTCTGTCGTCATGTTCTCGTTCAGCAGGTCCACAAGGCCGTTGCGTGAATGGAACTTCTTGCCGTTGAAGACAATCGTCAGTCCGGAGTTGAGGAACACGTAATTCTTCAGCAGACTCTCGATATATTCGTCTTTATACTGATAATCCTTGAATATCTCTTTGTCCGGGATGAAATAGGTGAGCGTCCCGTTTGCCTCCTCCGTCGGGCAGATCGGGGCTTCCTCCGTGATGACTGCCTTGTTGTATTCTACCCGCTTGCATTCGCCGTCCCGGTAACTGGTGATCAGGAAATAGCTGCTCAACGCATTTACGGCTTTGATTCCGACTCCGTTCAATCCGACTGACTTTTTGAAAGCCTTGCTATCGTACTTTGCTCCGGTATTCATCTTGCTGGAGACATCGACTACCTTGCCCAGCGGAACGCCGCGGCCATAGTCGCGTACGGAGACGGTGCCTTCTTCGACGGTCACTTCTATGGTTTTACCGTAACCCATCATATATTCGTCGATGGAGTTATCCAGCACCTCTTTCAGCAATACATAAATACCGTCATCGGCATAACTACCGTCTCCTAATTTCCCGATATACATACCGGGACGGCGACGGATATGTTCCATCCAGTCAAGCGTCTTGATATCGTCATCGTTGTACGCTGTCGGCTGTTGCATTGTTGAATTTAGTTCGTCCATTTTGAAAATTGAAAATTGAAAGTTGAAAATTGAAAGACTGGGAATAAAAGAATAAAGAATCACTTTCCCCTTTCAACTCTTCCCTTTCAACTGTTTAATGTATGCTCTTCTTGTCTTGTGATGCTCGCGTTTGAAGTAATCCCACTGTGCCTGTACGGCATTGTTCGTTTCCAGTTCCGGATTGCTTTCCGCATAAATAGCTCCGACACTCTTGTAAACAGGTATCAGGTCGTTGAACAGCAATGCGTTCACGCCTTTGCTCTGATATTCCGGCAAGACACCCGTCAGGTAGAGGTCGATCACTTTCGGCTTGCTCTTCAAAGCCTTCAGCAGATAAATCCAACCGAACGGGAAAAGATGCCCTTTCGCTTTCTGCATAGCCTTGGACAGGTTGGGAAGCGAGATTCCGAAACCGACCACTTCGTCGTCTTCCTCACGGACGATAAGCGTCACCAGGTCGTAGCGAAGCATCGGAATGTACATATTGATGTAGTAGTCGATCTGCTTTTGAGTCAGACGTGCGAAGCCGTATAACGGCGCGTACGACTCGTTCAATGTCCGGAACACCTTCTGCGCGTACGGCATGATCGATTTCGCGTTCTTAAACTTCATAACCTTCAGTCCGTATTTCTTCTTTACGATCTCGCCGATACGCAGATGTTTTTCCGGTACTCCGTCCGGTATATAGATTTTGAACTCATGCCAGTCCTGGTCTTTTGTATATCCCATACGTTCCATTTGTTTCGGATAGTAAGGATAATTATAGATGGTCGCCATCGTCCCGATCTGGTCGAATCCCTCTATCAGCATTCCTTCGTGATCCATATCGGTAAATCCCATCGGCCCTTGCAGCGCCTCCATGCCTTGTCCTACCGCCCATTTTTCTACAGCACCGAACAGGGCATCCACCACTTCGGCATCGTCAATGAAGTCTACGAACCCGAAACGTGCATATTTCTGGTTCCATGTCTCGTTGCTCCGGCGGTTGATCATTCCTGCGATGCGTCCCACAACCTTTCCGTCTTTGTATGCTAAAAAGTAGATCGCATCACACACTTCGAACGCCGGATTCTTCTTTTTATCCAACGTCACCATCTCTTCTTCGATCAGGCCGGGCACATGATACGGGTTGCCTTTATATAATTCGATATTGAACTTTACGAACTTTTTGAGTTCCTTCTTACTGGTAACTTCTTTAATTACTACGCTCATCGGTCATTTAGTTTGAACGGCAAATTTACACAATTAATTCATTTTTAGTGCCGGTTAGCAAGAAGAAAATGTTTTCTCTCCTTGAGCCCATAAAATCTTTGGCGTCTATTTTGCATCGGAATTGAAACGGATCGTAATGGTTTGTCGATGGAATGAAAGGGATTGTGCTTTTATCTCTGTATTGTCCTTTTGTACAAATAACTCGATTTTAAGGTGTGTAATGATTCCAATTTCTTATCTTTGTGGCGTTTTCGTTGTTCCTTGTGTGGGAGTGACGGACCTTTGTGTATCCGAAACTTTATTTGGAAACACTTAATCGTAACTTTTATTTGATTATAAAATCATGAAAATAGCTATCGTCGGGACAGGTTATGTGGGGCTTGTCACCGGTACTTGTTTTGCAGAAATGGGAACCGAAGTTTTCTGCGTTGACGTAAATGCCGAAAAGATCACAAACCTGAAACAAGGTATCATCCCTATCTACGAACCCGGCCTTGAAGAGATGGTTCACCGCAACCAGCAAGCCGGCCGTCTCCATTTCACAACCGATTTGACAGAATGCCTGAACGAGGTCGAAGTCCTCTTCAGTGCCGTAGGTACTCCGCCCGACGAAGATGGCAGTGCCGACCTGAAGTATGTGCTCGAAGTAGCCCGTACCGTCGGTCGCAACATGACCAAACATCTCCTTGTCGTTACGAAGAGCACCGTTCCGGTAGGTACGGCCCGTAAAGTCCGTGAGACGATCCAGGAAGAACTGGATAAACGGGGTTTGCCGCTTGAGTTCGATGTTGCTTCGAATCCTGAATTTCTGAAAGAAGGTGCGGCCATCAAGGATTTTATGAGTCCGGATCGTGTGGTCGTCGGTGTCGAATCCGAACGTGCAAAGGAGCTGATGACTCGTTTGTACCGTCCGTTCCTGTTGAACAACTTCCGTGTGATTTTCATGGATGTACCATCCGCCGAGATGACGAAATATGCGGCCAATGCCATGCTGGCTACCCGTATCAGCTTTATGAACGATATTGCGAACCTGTGTGAGATTGTCGGTGCCGATGTGAATATGGTGCGTAAGGGGATTGGCTCGGATGCCCGTATCGGCAACCGTTTCCTGTATGCCGGTATCGGCTATGGAGGTTCCTGTTTCCCAAAAGATATAAAAGCGTTGATCAAAACAGCCAAGTCGAACGGTTACCGGATGCGTATCCTAGAAGCGGTCGAGGCGGTCAACGAAGAGCAGAAATCCATCTTGTTCCGCAAGTTGGACGATTATTTCAAAGGCGATCTGAAAGGCAAACGGATCGCTATGTGGGGCCTGGCCTTCAAGCCGGAAACCGACGATATGCGCGAAGCCCCTTCTCTGGTCTTGATTGATAAATTATTGGCTTCCGGTTGCGAAGTGTATGTCTACGATCCAGTCTCGATGGAAGAAACCCGCCGTCGTTTGGGAGACACCCTCCATTATGCCAAAGACATCTATGACGCGGTAGTGGATGCTGACGCCCTCTTGCTCGTCACGGAATGGAAAGAATTCCGGATGCCTTCCTGGTCGGCCGTCAAAAAACTGATGGCAACCCCGCTGATCTTGGATGGCCGGAACATTTATGATGTGAAGGAGTTGGAGGAGAATGGATTTGTTTATCATTGCGTGGGGAGATAGATAAGATTATCCAATTTTTTTGGAATCAAATCAATAATAAACAGAAAGTAAGCGACAACCCGCTTTTTTATCGTCGGGTTTATGCCTTTTCTATTGAAGAAAAAGACGCCGTAGCTATTGAAGGGAGCATCAGTGATCTGTGTAATGCGATTGTGTTTAAATATTTGTATTATTTGGGAGTGCCTTATCACCCCCCAAAGAATATCAAACAATATGTGAGTGACTTGGTTGAATATGGTCTGTTAATCCCTTTAATCTCAGATAATCCGGGCCATTCGAACCAAAAGTTTGTATCAGTCGGATAATATTTATTCTGTCCTGACTTCGCTTAATTATGAAGAGTGGATTGAGATTGGAGAAAGGAAAATCGGAAGAATGTAAGGAATAATGCAAAGATCAAAATTAATACATAAAGTCAGTGATTTGCTTCACCCTATAGCACCTGAAGTGGATATCAATTTTTATGGTCCGCAAGCCAAGGAGAATGCAGGGCTGGATTCGGATATCGGATTGCTGATCCTTGTCGATAAAGAAAAATTGTCTTATGATGCGGAAATACTTGATGCGTTAAGCCATCAATCAGAAGAGTTTATTTCTGCTATTGAAAATTTTTAAAGGAATGAAATAATAAATGGCAGAACAAACTCTGAAAGAAAAAACAGCCAAGGGACTTTTCTGGGGAGGGTTGAGTAATGGGGTACAACAGGTGTTGAACTTGGTGTTTGGTCTTATGTTGGCCCGTATTTTGGATGCATCCGACTACGGAATGGTTGGAATGTTGGCAATCTTTAGCGCGATTGCTTCAACGATTCAAGAAAGCGGCTTTACTGCAGCACTTACAAATCAAAAGGAAATACGGCATGAGGATTATAATGCCGTATTTTGGTTTAGTACGCTAACAGGAGTATCGTTCTATTTGATCCTTTTCTTTTGTGCACCGTTGATCGCCCAATTTTATGATAAACCGGAATTAATAGGTTTGTCTCGTATTGTCTTTTTAAGTTTCTTGTTTGGAGGTTTTGGAATTGCTTCGAATGCTTATATGTTTAAGACTCTAATGGTTAAGGAACGGGCAAAGATTGATATAATATCGTTGATTTGTTCGGGTACTATTGGAGTGTTATTAGCTCTAAATGGTTTTGCTTATTATGGATTGGCAATACAAACTACTGCTTATATAGGAATAGGTTCTATGTTGAAATTTTGTTATTCACCTTGGACTCCCACATTTCTAATCGATTGGAGACCTTTAAAGTCTATGTTTAGATTTAGTTCAAAATTAATAGTTACAAATGTATTTACTCAGATAAGTAACAATATATTTTCTGTTATTTTGGGGAAATTCTATAGTCCAAGGCAACTTGGGTTCTATTCACAAGGACAAAAATGGATGGGAATGGGTAATTCGTTTGTAGGAGGTATGATTAATGGGGTTGCACAGCCTGTTTTAGTACAATCTGTTGCTGACAAAGATAGGCAGCGAAATATGTTTAGAAAAATGGTTCGCTTTGGAGCTTTTATTTCATTCCCGTTAATGTTTGGATTTGCTTTTGTGGCAAAAGAATTTGTCCTCATCTTTTTAGGTGAAAAATGGTCTTCAAGCGTTCTTTTTTTACAAATATTTTGCTGTTGGGGTGCTTTTTGGTATTTACAGTCGTTGTATACAAATTTATTAATTTCGCATGGTAAGTCTGATTTGTATTTATATGGAGTAGTGATTAATAGCACTTTACAATTGTTGTTTATAGTTTGCTTTTCTTACTTTGGTATTTATTTTATGGTAGTTGGATTTGTAATAGCTAATGTAATTGGGCTTTTGTTGTGGCATATTATCATAAATAGGGTTGTAAGTATAAACTTGTTTTCTGTAATAAAAGATATAATACCATATTTTGTATCAATTTTGGTTTCAATTATAGTTTGCCATTATGTTTTGTTCTTCATGGAAAATATTTTTTTATTATTCACTTTGAAAATTCTTATTGTCTCTGTTTTATACATGGCTATTATGAATTATGGAAATTCTATTATTTTTAAAGAATGTATATCTTTCCTTTTGAAAAAATAGTGTAGTATGAATGATGTAAATAATTATATTAGGCTGAATAATTCTTTTGATAAATCTGTGATTTTTAGATTAGGAATAAGTGGGGGATTCTTTTCTGAATATAATAATATGCTTGTTTGTATGTTATACTGCATGCAGCATAAAATTAGATTTAGATTGGATTCTATGCATGCTAATTTCGCAGTAAAGAATGGTTGGACTGATTTTTTTGAACCATTTTGTGAAGAAGTGATAAATGATGAGAATATTCATCAGAAAACAGTTGATTGGAGATATTTAATAAAGTCTATATTCAAGAATCAGAAAATATCTCTATTTGATAATTTGAGACCTTATATCTATTTTTGGAATAAATCTTTACTAACACAAGATATTTACGGAAAAGCACGTAGTAGTGCTTCTCAGAAACGTTTTTATGATTTTCCTGAATTAAATATTCATGGAGATTTTAGAGATGCATGTGGTGCTTTCTTAAATATGACATGGCACTATAATGAAGCAGTCAAATCTGAAATAGAAAAAATTATTCAAGAACTGAATTTACCTTTAGTGTATTTAAGTATGCACATTAGGGGAGGGGATAAAGCTTTTGAGTACCAGTTATTTTCTATTGATACTTATTTTAAGAAACTTGAAAAATCTACTTTGTTAGTATGTAATAATATATTTTTACTTACAGATGATTACAACATTTACAAAAAGTGCAAGATAAAGTATCCTAATTATAATTTTTGGACTCTTTGTGAAGAAAAGGATAGTGGATACAATAATTCATTATTTGTCAAACAAGATCCAATAGAGAAAAGAAGAAAATTAGTTCGCCTTTTTGCAGCAATGGATATTATGACATCTTCTTTATGTTTTATAGGGACATATACAGCAAATCCGGGATTATTTTTGGGTATGCGTATCCCAAAGAAAACCATTTGTGTTGATTCTGATAAATGGAAAATTTGGTAAAATGGAAAATGTATATCTGTGTTCATTTGCAGACTCAAGAATGTCTCCTACATTAGAAAGAGTAAGAAGGCAAGCTGAAGCTTCTTTATTTTTTAAGAAAGTATTTTTGTATGATGAACATTTGTTAGGTGATCTGTTTCTAAAAAAGTTCAGAGGGCAATTGATAAAAGGATGCCGTGGTTTCGGTTATTGGGTTTGGAAACCTTATGTTATATTGGAAACATTGAAAAAAATACCGGATGGAGCAATCCTTCTTTATATGGATGCCGGATGTTGGATTAATTCAAAAGGAAATGAGACCTTTGAACTTTTTGTAAATAGAACATCAGAGAGTCCTTCAGGGTTGTTAGTTTCTGAACTTACTGTAGATTGTTTAGAAAAATATTATACAAAGGGAGATTTATTGGATTTTTTTAATGTCCGTGATATTAAAGAAATTGTAGAATCTCCTCAAAGAGCAGCAACGGCATTTTTTATTCGTAAAGATCCAATAAATATTGAATTTGTGGAGAAGTGGTTAGCTATTTTTGACCATTTTTCTCTAATAGATGATACACCGTCTGTTAGCCCTAATTTAGATGGATTTATAGAAAACAGGCATGATCAGAGTGTCTTTTCTATCATGTCTAAAATTCGAGATGTTGAAATATTCCCATATTCTTTTATATGCGAAAGTGTTGAAAATCCGATATGGGCCTTACGGGATAAAAAAATAAAGTTGAAATATAGATATTCATTTAAAAGATTTTGTAGAAAAATAAAGGAATGGGCATGCGAACGATTAAAATAGGTTTTGTGGATTTTTGGCCGGACTTTGATTATAAAAAATTTTTCATGTATAATTATTTGTCTAAATATTATCATCTAATTATGAGTGATGAACCGGATTACTTGTTCTGTTCAAGTTTTGGTTATAAACATTGGAAATATTCAAATTGTATAAAAATATATTACACAGCAGAAAATTTAATTCCAGATTTTAATATATACGATTATGGTATAGGATTTTATTATCTTTCGTTGGAAGATCGATATTTGAGATTTCCGTTATGGTTAATTTATTCTTGGAATGAATTGAACAATATGGAGGACAAAAATATAGATAAAGAATTGTGTGAAAGAAAATTTTGTAATTTTGTCTATTCTAATTCTGGATGGGCTGATCCTATTAGAGAAAAATTTTATAAGGAAATATCTAAATATAAGAGAGTCGATTCAGGTGGAGCTTATTTAAATAATATAGGTTATAGAGTTCCAGATAAATTAGACTTTATAAAAAATTATAAGTTTACTATTGCGATCGAAAATTCTGTGGTTCCAGGATATACTACCGAAAAGATAATAGAACCAATGATTGTAAATTCTATACCGATATACTATGGAGATCCTTATGTGGATAAAGATTTTAATATGTATTCATGTATACATATTAGGAACTTTGATTCTATTCAAAGTTCTATAGATTATATTATTCAATTGGATAAGGATGATTCTCTCTACATTTCTAAATTGCGTCAAAAATGGTTCGCCTATGAGAATATTAAGAATGTATATGATAGAAAGTTAAGAGATTTTTTTGAAAATATTTTTGATCAAGAAAAGAGTGATGCTATTCGTCTTGTTGATTATGGATTTGCACGTCGTTATCGTAAGGAACTAAGTCGAACTACACCTTGGGCCACAACATTTTTAATAGAAAAAGGATATGGCTTACTTGATCGACTAAAAAGAATACGATTATGAATAAAGTAATAACAGTAACATCTCCTCTTCTTCCTCCCTTAGAAGAGTTTATACCTTATTTGGAGGATATTTGGAGGCGTAAGTGGCTTACTAATAATGGGTTTTATCATCAAGAATTGGAAAAAGCTCTTTGTGAGTATTTGAAAGTCCCTTATATTAGTCTGTTCACAAATGGTACTTTGCCACTGATATGTGCTTTGCAGGCAATGCGAATTACAGGGGAAGTAATAACAACTCCATATAGTTTTGTTGCGACAACACATGCTCTTTGGTGGAATGGTATTAAGCCGGTATTTGTAGATGTCGACCCTTTAACAGGAAATATGGATCCAGAGAAAATAGAAGCTGCTATAACTCCTAAAACAACCGCTGTTATGCCAGTTCATGTTTATGGACAGCCTTGTAATATAGAACGTATCCAAGAAATAGCAGACATCTATGGGTTAAAGGTTATTTATGATGCAGCCCATGCTTTTGGAGTAGAAAAAGATGGTGTCTCTATTATTAATGCCGGAGATATGGCAACATTAAGTTTCCATGCTACTAAAGTGTATAATACAATAGAAGGTGGTGCTTTGATTTGTCATGATGCACAGACTAAACAACGTATAGATTACATTAAAAACTTCGGTTTTGCCAATGAAACAACGGTTGTTGCTCCTGGTATTAATGGTAAGATGGATGAACTTCGTTCTGCGTATGGGTTGTTGAGTTTGAAGTATGTGGATGAGGCTATAGAGAAGCGTCATCAAGTAGCTATACGTTATCGGGAAACATTGAAAGATGTTTGTGGAATACGTTATTTAGATGATAATTTCGGTGTAAAACATAATTATTCATATTTCCCTATTTTTGTTTCTGAACATGAATATGGAATGAGTAGAGATGCTTTATATGAGAAAATGAAATCAGTAGGAGTATATGGTAGACGGTATTTTTATCCATTGATTAGTACATTCTCAACATATAAAGGCTTGGAGTCTTCTCGAAAAGAGAATTTGCCTATTGCATATAAAATGGCTGATGAGGTGATTTGTCTACCTATGCACCATAATTTGAATCAGGCTGATATAGAAAGAGTTTTGAGTAATATTATAGATTCTAATAAAGTATGAAAATATGCATTTATCAAATATAACACAATCAATAAAACCTTCTCTGACAAGACATCTGTTTAATTTGGCAAAAGCTTATGACGATGTTATTGATTTTACCTTAGGTGATCCGGATATTCCTCCTCATCAGGCTATAAAGGATGCAGGGTGTAGAGCTATTCAAGAAGGTAGAACTCGTTATTCCCAAAATGCAGGGCTATTAGAACTTCGTGAGGTTATTAGTCAATATTGCAAAAAAAAAGAGCATATAGATTATAATCCTTTGGATGAGATAATTGTAACAGTGGGAGCAATGGAGGGTCTTTATCTTTCTTTGCTTTCTCTTTTAAATCCAGGAGATGAAGTAATAATACCTGCTCCTTATTATGTGAATTATGAGCAAATGGTACAAATGTGCCATGCAAAACCGATTGTAGTTGATAATCCTGATGGAGAAAAATTGGGGTTTAAGGTCGAGGATGTAGAAAAAGCAATAACTGATAAAACTAAAGTTATAATAATCAATACTCCATCTAATCCATCGGGAAAGATAATTCCTGCTGAGAAAATTGAAGCATTGGCAACTTTAGCTAAACAATATGATTTAGTCATTATTTCGGATGAAGTTTACAAATGTTTGATTTATGGTGATTCTAAATTTAAAAGTATTGTAAATATAGAAGGAATGCGTGAAAGAACTATATTAGTGAATAGTCTTTCAAAGGAATTCTGTATGACAGGGTGGCGTATCGGTTACGTTTTAGCTCCTTCAGAAGTGATTGCTGCTATGACAAAATTGCAAGAGAATGTTGCAGCCTGTGCACCTTTACCATCCCAATATGCAGCAATTGAAGCATTAAGTGGAAAGGACGATTATTCTGCAAATATGGTAAATATTTTTACTAAACGTAGAAATATTCTAGTTAAAGGCATAAATAATATTTCAAAACTATCTTGTGAGACTCCTGAGGCTACTTTCTATTTAATGGTTGATATTTCTGGAACAGGAATGAAGTCGGAAGAATTCGCTATTGCTTTACTAAAAACTGTTCATGTTGCTGTTGTTCCTGGAATAACATATGGAAGGAGTTGTGATAATTATGTCCGTATGGCTTTTACTTTGAAAGAAGATAAAATTCAGGAAGGTATGAAAAGAATACAAACTTTTATAAACCAATTTTTTTTATGAAAAAAGTATTAATGCTTGGTGGTTCTCTTTATCAAGTATACGCAATAAAAGAGGCTGTTCGTTTAGGATATTATGTTATATCTTGTGATTATTTGCCGAACAATCCAGGACATAGATATGCACATGAATATTATGATGTTAGTACGACTGATAAAAATGCAGTTTTAGAATTAGCAAAAAGATTACAAGTAGATGGCATCGTTGCCTATGCCTCTGATCCGGCTGCACCAACGGCTGCTTATGTTTGTGAAAAATTGGGATTGCCGACAAGTCCATATAGATCTGTAGAAATCTTGTCCAAAAAGGATCTATTCAGAAGATTTTTAGCAGATAATGGTTTTAATGTTCCTAAAGCACAGGGCTTTAGTTCTTATGAGGAAGCTTTGTCTATGGTAGATAATTTTAAGTTACCGGTTATGATTAAACCTGTTGACTCATCAGGGAGTAAGGGCATTAATAAAATGACAGATGTATCCCAGTTGAAAGCATTTGTGGATGATGCTTTAAGTTATTCTCGTGATAAACGTTTTTTAATTGAAGAGTTTATAGAGAAGAAGGGGTATCAAATATCTGGGGACGCTTTTAGTGTTGAAGGAAAATTAGTTTTTCATTGTTTTGGAAATGAATATTATAGTAGTAAAGTAAGTAAGGATTTTGCTCCTTTAGGGGAATGTTGGCCATTTTTGATGGATGATTCAATAGTTTCTCGTTTATATTCTGATTTGCAAAGATTGATATCTCTTTTAGGAATGAAATCTACAGCATATAATGTAGAAGCTATTGTAGATAAGGATGATAATATATATATATTGGAATTAGGTGCTCGAAGTGGAGGAAGTTTAATACCCCAAATTACAGAATACACAACAGGGGTAAATTTAGTAACTTATGTTATAAAGGCAGCTATGGGTGAAGATTGTAGTGATCTTCATATGGAATTTCCCAAAGGTTGTTGGTCTAATTATATGGTTCATGCAAATGAGACAGGTAAATATGTTGGTACTGTTTTTGAAGACGGTTTTAAGAAGAATAATTTGATGGAATTTGTTACAGATATAAAAAAAGGAGATCAAGTTCATAAATTTCGAGATGCACAAGATGCATTAGGAACTTTGATTATTAAATATGAAGATACAAAACAGATGCTTGATATGATTTGTAATATGGATAATTTTGTCCGAGTAATTGTAGAAAAATAAGTCATAAATGCAGGGGTAGTGATGTTAAAGTTCGAGGTGAAAGAAAGAGATTCTTATACATTGAGATGATTATTGTTAAGTAGAAAATGTACTTAAAATTCATCGATAAAGCTCTTAAATATATTGATTTCACTTGATGCCTAACCCTTCTTTTAATGTAATTTTAAAACTTGTTTAAAATTTGGTATAAAGAGTAGGGTATATGGATAGATTTGTTATCAAAAATGAACGATTAGATCTGAAAGATGTTTTAGATTTCTTTGTTTTAACAACTAATGATTTTCCTGATTTCAAAGAATATAATTTTTTGGAGAATCGAGCGAAAAAAATATCAGATTTAGCTGATTTTGTAACTTGTAGAACTCTAACAGGGAAATTAATTGGTATGATAGCTTTTTATATGAATAGACCACCTTTATGTTATATTACTCATGTAAGTTTACTAGATGGTTATAAAGGCCTAGGCCTATTTAAGAGAATGTATGTTTTTTTAGAACGTAGAGTCTCTTTAAATGGATGTATGTTAGTGAAACTAGAAGTGCTAAAAAATAATATTTATGCTATTAAGAGTTATTGTAATTGCGGATTTAAAATAGTAGATAATGATTCGGATAAACGTTTTTTTATGATAAAAGAAATTTGAAATTAAATGTATTATGAATAAGTTTTAATTATAAAATATTGCATAATGGAATGTGCTCCAATTATAATAAGTGTTTATGATCGTCTGGATCATTTAAAAAAATGTATTAAATCTTTGCAACAGAATGAATTGGCTCGTTATAGTGATTTATTTGTGATTTCAGATGCGGCATATAAACAAGAGCATGTCTCACAAATTAATGAGGTTAGGACTTATATTAAAAGTATTTCAGGGTTTAAGAGAGTTTATCCTGTATTTCGTGAAGTAAATCTGGGGGGACATAAATCGGTTTTAACAGCATTTCATGATGTATTGCAAATTTATGATTCATTTATTTCTCTTGAAGATGACATTGTTGTTTCTTCTGATTTTCTTCAATATATGAATGAAGCTTTAGTGTTTTATAAGGATGAAAAGCGGATTTTTTCAATTTGCGGTTTTAAAGCTCCTTTTTTATTACCTAAAGGATATGGTGAAGATGTTTATTTCTATCCATGTAATTCTCCATGGGGGATTGGCACTTGGAAAGATCGTTGGGAATCGGTAAATCATGATTATTTTGATCGATATTCTGAATTGAAAAAAGATCCAAAGAAGTATAAAGCGTTTACTTCTATTGGTTTTTATATCAAAGGCATTTTACAAGCAGATTCTCGAAAAGAAATTGTAGCAGGAGATTTACGTATTTATTATCACATGTTTCAACACAATATGTGTTCAGTCTTTCCTGTTGTCTCCAAAACTCAAAATTGGGGATTTGATGGGACTGGTGAACATTGTGGTAATAAAAATGTTTGGTGGGCAAAACCTGAGTTGGATGCGAGAAATCAGCCAACCAAGTTTATCCCATTTAATGGATATAACGAAGAACTACTTCAAAACCATCGAAAATTTCAAGATAGGATTAATGGTGGGCAGATTGCAAAATGGTTGAAATATACATGGGTACATAGGCTTTGGAAAAAATTCAAAAAGGTATTAATATAGTGTTGTTTGGTGCGTTATAATAGTATATAGACAGTAAAACAAATAAGTGTAGAATTTGTGGTAATGATGTGATAATCATGAATATACTGCAAGATAGAATATGTTTCGTCTTTATGATGAAGAGTTCATTATCTTACCGGATTGATAGACTGAACCTGATTGGTTTGTTTGCGATTAGATATAATGATTATTATAAATACGATACCTTGTTTTGATAAGGGAAAATGTGATTACTCTTCTAGAATATTGGATATAGGTTGCGGAGTGGGTACTTTGTTGGTACGGTTAAAGGAATTTGGTTTTTCTGATCTGATAGGGATAGATCCATTTATTTCTGCAGACATCATTTATCCTAATGGTGTAAAAATCTGGAAAAAGGATATATATGGTTGTATTGGCCAACAATATGATTGTATCATGTTACATCATTCGTTTGAACATATGACAGAGCCGGAGAATGTATTTTCTAAATTGAAAGACATGTTATCCGATAAGGGAAGGATTTTGATTCGGATTCCTTTATGTGATTCATATGCTTGGCGTAAATATGGTACAGATTGGTGGCAGTTGGATGCTCCTCGGCATTTTTATTTACATACGGTAAAAAGCATATCATTGTTATCTGCTGAATTTGGTTTGCAAATAGAAAATATTTATTATGATTCCCATGAATATTAGTTTATAGGCTCTCAGATATATCGAGGCGAAAATAAAGTGATTTCTCATAAGGATGTGAAATTCTATAAAAAATGGCTACATTATTGAATGTGATTTCAGATGGTGATCAGGCTTGTTTTGTCTTAAAAAATAAGTAAATAATATATGAATGTTATAGAGAAAATTTCGGTTGTCATGTGTACTTATAATGGTGAAAAGTATATTCGGCAGCAATTAGATTCTATTTTGAAACAAACATACCCGATTTATGAGATCATTATTAATGATGATATATCAACTGATGGAACTGTTGATATAATAAAAGAGTATATGATTCGATATGATAACATTCATTTGTTTGTAAATTCTAAACGTTTAGGAGTGCACCCTAATTTCATGGCTGCTCTTGTAAAAGCTTCAGGGGACTATATTGCGATATCTGACCAGGACGATATTTGGGAACTGACGAAGATTGAAAAACAGATGGCCTGTATAAAAGGTTATGCTTTGTGTTTTTCTTTAAGCAGATCTTTTGGTGATGGGGTGGAGGTTTATGCTGAATGTCGTGTACCTAATACGAATGTATTTCGTTTGCTGTTTTATCCTGTCATTCCTGGGCATGCGATGTTGTTTGAAAGATCTGTTTTGTCTCATATTCCCAAGACGGATTATGTAGTGTATGATCTTTTGTTGGCATTAACTGCTAATTTGTTTGGGGGTATTGTAGTTTGTCCGGAAGTTTTGAATCTCCATCGGAGACACAACAATGCTTTTTCTTATTCGAAGCCTAAAAATTATAATAGATCAATCTTTAATGTTTTCAATTATATATTTAGTGGAATAATAGGATATTTTTTTAAGAGAGATAAGATTAGAAGGCACTTTTTAGCAATGGATTGTCTTTTATCTGCTTTTGATCCTAATATACAGGATGAGTTGGTAAAAGATGCCCTATTATTTTCTCAATATATGTTTAAAGGCTCGTTTTCTTCGATATTGGAAGCAAGTCGTATATGTTTCAAAAGGCGAAATGAAATATTTTATGCGAAGACTAAAGATAATATAATGTTAAAAATAAGGGCTTTACTGTGGCCATTACTTTGTAGTGAGTATTATTGACTATGTTTTTCTGTTTTTAGGGAAGATCGTAAATGTTATAGGAAAGATAAAAGAAACCTAAACTACTTGGTTCAAAGGTTTGAATTCTCACGTCTGTAAGATAAAAAAATAGCTAAATACAAGGGGTTATAGAAAGAGTGGGGGCACACAAGAAGGATATTGGAATGTAGAGTTTGAGAAATGAAAATCGTCATCATAAACACATCCGAACGTACCGGAGGCGCAGCCGTGGCTGCCGGGCGTTTAGGTAAGGCTTTAGAACAAGCCGGGATACAGGTTGACAAACTTGTCAGGAAAGATACTTGGTTGAACCGTTTCCGATTTTATTGGGAGCGGTTGATTATTTTTTTATGCAATCATTTAAACCGTAAGAATTTGTTTGCGGTTTCTATCGCCAATACCGGAATGGATTTGTCTGGGCATCCTTCGGTAAAAGAAGCCGATATTATCCATCTTCATTGGATTAATCAGGGTTTTCTTTCTGTATCCAACTTGGGAAAACTGATAAATTCTGGTAAACCAATCGTTTGGACACTTCATGACCTTTGGCCTGCAACAGCTATATGTCATTATCCTGATAAGTGTAAAAAATATCAATCAAAATGTAGTCAGTGTCCATTACAAGTTACCAATTCTCTTTTTGATTTAGCAAACTGGACATATAATAGGAAAAAGCAGATAGGGCTGAACAAGATTCATTTTATCGGTTGTAGCAAATGGATTACGGAGATGGCTAAAAAAAGTTCATTATTGGAGGGGGCTTCGTTTACATCGATACCCAATCCGATAGATACTTATGTGTTTAAACCGTTAGTAAAGAAGGATTCGAGAAAACGATTTCAGTTGCCTAAGGACAAGTTTTTATTATTATTTGCAGCAGCCAAGTTGTCGGACAGAAGGAAAGGTGCTGCTTATCTAATAGAGGCCTGTTCTATTTTAAAACAATATTATACGGATAAAATAGAAATCGTTTTAATGGGGAACGGCTCAGAAGAATTGTGTCAGGCGTTACCTTTTAAGGTCAATTCTTTGGGATATATTTCAGATACATCGACAATGGTTGCAGCTTATTCTTGTGCAGACTTATTTGTTATCCCTTCATTGGAAGATAACCTCCCCAACACAATCATGGAGTCGATGGCGTGTGGAACTCCTTGTGTCGGGTTTGAAATTGGTGGTATTCCGGAGATGATCGACCATCGTGTGAATGGGTATGTCGCCAACTATAAGGATGCCGGTGACCTTGCTAATGGTATCCAATGGGTTTTGGAGCATGAAGATCGGCTGGCTCTTTCGGATGCCTGTGTGAAGAAAGTACAGGAGAATTATACGGAGGAAGTGGTTGCAAAGCAATATACGGCACTATACGGAAAGCTGCTGAAAGGGGAATAAGGTTGTATAAGGTAGGCATGATGTGATCACTATTTTTGATTTTTAAACAGGAGGAATAAGATGTTTTCTGTCTGGAGAAAGCATTTTTGATAATGATTCTTTACTTGAATTTATAAAAAGTAATTAGCATGAAGAATTTCAAGAATAAGACAGCTTGTATCCGTTCGGATATGAACAGGATAAAGGATGTGAGTACCGTTGCTAACGGTATCCATAACACATAAGAAATCAACGAAAACAATCAAGAGCCGTGGCCTTTAGGACATGGCTCTTGATCATTTTACCTCACCCCATCAGCCACCTGCAGACGCATCCCACTCCCCCGCAGGCGATCAGTGTGTAGCCTGAGATTCCCAGCCAGTCGGCTGAGGGTGGCTGGTGGTCGGGGGAAGAGGGGGAGGGGCGTCGGGATTCTTGGGAATGTGGGGAGGGGGTTGGTTGTTCTTCAGGAGGGAGAGAATCCCGCCGATGCAGGCCAGGGTCACTTCCGTTTCCCCCTTCCAGAGGGAGAGGAGGGACAGGAGGAAGAGGCTGGGGAGGAGGACAAGGACGGTCGCTGGGAGACGGTTTACGCTTGCGGGGAAAGATGACTTGGGCGAGCGTGAGGAAGAAGCTGAGTACTGTTTCAAGGACTTTCATAAATTAGAAGGATTTTTCAATTTTTAATTCTCAATCTTTAATTTTCTCGATCTGTCGGCAGAGCTTTATCAGCAAGATGCGGTAGGCTTCGCGGTTGTCGCCGTTGACTTCGCTGATGTAACGGCTGTATGAGATGGAACGGGCGAAAGCCTGCGGGTTGTTGCTGACGTCGGCCGCCGGGGTGTAGGCATGGCGGATCAGGCGGGCATAGTCCATGAAGGAATCCTGCGGAGTGTCGTAGACACGGAAACGGAGGGAGTGGACGCCCAATTCGATACCTTCGCCTTTCCACCAGACGTTTTTCTTGCCGTAGGCGGTGATACCGAAAAAGTTGTGGTACTCGCGTGCGAGGTCGCTCTGTCCCCAACCCGATTCGATGACCGCCTGTGCCAGGATCACTACCGGATTGATCCGGAAACTTTCTCCCGCCTTGCGGGCAAGAGGGAGATATGACGATATAAAATCAACCTGTTCTGCTTTCATTTTCTTGTTGTTTTTGGACACTGTTTTGATTTTTTACAAACAGCCCCTTTTAATTATATTCTTGTTGTTTTCGCCTGATGATTTGAACGTCTTTTCGGTCATATCCGCCCCTCTCTTCTTCGTCAGATAGCTCGTTTATCCTCCTCGTCAGAGTGACGGATCTGCCTCAAAAAGACTTCTCAAATCATCAGGCGGAAAAATCAAAACAGTTTCTTAGTCTGTTTGAATTTAGCTTCCGGCCTACAGTTCACCCGGTTTCTCCTCCCCGCCTCCGGAAGACGGTTTGTCACCGGCCGGGACCAGGTCGAGATGTTCGAATGTGACATTCTTTTTCACCTGCGTCAGCATGGTCCCCGGCGAGAAGACGATACGCGCCTTGTTGAAGAAAGACGTGTTGAAGTCTGCTTCGTTCTCCACCCCTTTGCTGCCTGCGACCATCCGGAAGTTACCCAGGCGGCCCAGCTGGATCACATCCCCTTCTTCCAACCGTTCCTCCATGACGGACAGGATGCCGTCGATGACCAGTTTCACATCTCCCACGAAGGCGGAGCTGCGCACTGCCACCATGTTACAGAACTTTTCGAATTTCAATTTCTTCAAGGAACGGACCTGTGCATAGTACAGCTTCGACCCCTCGGCTGCGTCTTTGCGCATATCCGGTCTTCTTACCAAGCGATAGTTTAATGACATAAGCGTGATTAGTTTTTAAATGAATACTTTTACGGAATCTTTTTTTCATTATCGATAACAAGACAAAGGTAAGGTCCCGGTACAGGCAGAAATACAGATTGGGGAACATCGGCGAAGATCGATGCGGAAACAGGTAGAAAGAAGTAGGATATAAATGTGATTATCTATTGAATATTGATTTTTATTCCGTATCTTTATAGGACAATGAAACGATGGGAATTATGATCGTAAACGAATTCGAAATCAGAAGTTACGGGTGGCAGGAATTGGCGGTCCTTTACGGGCCGGATTTGATGCCGGAATCGGCCGGGAAACGGTTGTCCAAATGGGTGGGGGCAGACCCGGTGTTAGAGACGGAGCTGCAGGGCTACGGTTGGCGGAAAGGGAAGAAGACGTTGACACCCCGACAGGTGAAGACAATCGTGCAGTTTTTGGGTGAGCCTTGAAACAAGGGACTTCTGTGTACGAAACAAGGGATTTTGACGTGTAAGACCAGGGAACTTGGGAGACAAAAGACCGGACTTCCGGATGCGGAAGAGGGTACTTTTTCCCATCGATAGGGAGAGGATAAAGGCCGGCCGGCATTGCAGGCAATAAATAGATAAGCATATGAGCAAGTTAAAAAAAAGCGGAAAGGTGACTATTGCCGCTCGTACAAGAAAATCAGAAAAGAGGTACGGGACGCGTCCGATCCGTTGTACGAAATGATCGTTTATGCACTCTTCCTTACGGAGGAGGCCAAGGGGAAGCAGGAGAGGATGTGCGCCGTGGCGCAGAATTTCTTCAAGGAATTCGGGGATGACCTGCATCGTCTGATTTTCGGGATAGAAGAGAATGCGTATAAGAACCGCATCCCGGTGTCGAAGCCGGAATTTCTGATCGGGATTTTTAAGACGCTGTGGTTGATGGAGGTATTCGGGGACATACGGCCCCGGTATCTGATCGGTTTTATGTCGGAGACGTTCGATCTGAGTCTGGCGGAGTCTTCCATACGGACCATCTGGTATGACAAATGTGGGATGTATGACCAATTGAGGCCTGTTTTGCAGGAATTTTTTCGGAATTTGTATAGGAAATAACGTGTAAACCCGCTTGCAATGCGCCGCGCCGGCTTTTTTATCCGACATTTTTGGGTATTACAAAACGCCCCTTTCCTGTCGTACCTTTGCCCATGCCGATTGAAAAGGGCGCAAATTAATGAGCTTATATATATATTAATATATTTATTCTAAGATGTAGGATTGAACCGAAACTGACGGAAAACCTCTACAAGTAGCTGAAAATAAATTGTTTATATTGTGCTATTGACTGCACCGTTTTTATTTGGGGTAAAAATGTTTAATTTTAAATCCGTTCATTATGAAAAAGGATATGACGTTTTCGGCCGATTTTGCAAGATGCGGCTATACGAAAGTTTCCCGGCAGGCCATGCAGATTGCTTTTACGCCGGGAGACAAGTGTGAAAAAGAGGCAAAGGTGCTCCTGTGCATATTGGGTTTTGCCTATTTCAAAAAAGGAGAAGTCTCCTTTCATTTCAAAGACTATGCTTGTGAACGAGGCGAGTGGATCACCTCTTATTCGGAACTGGCACGGCGTACGGGGTTGATACGCAGGGCGGCAGTCACGGCTGTCGGACATCTTGTCGAGGCAGGATGGCTGACGGTCACGGCGGTGGGCAGGATGACGAAGTTTACCTTGACCTTCTATGACGCGCCTCCCCAGCCCGACGGCCACGGCTCTCCGCAGGGGGGCGGCGACGACGGTTTGTCGCTTGCGGCAGCCCTCTACATGTACCAGAACGGGACGGTCTATAACACCGGGGAGACTGTCTGATGGGGTTGAATGCCGTACAATCGTATCCGGCGGAGCGGGTCTTGGTGGCAGCTCTGTTGGGACGTCCCGCCTCTTTCCACGAATTGGGCGGACGGGTGACGGAAGAGATGTTTACCGAACCGGGGCTGCGCCTGGTGTTCCGTGCCTTTGCCGAGCTGGCCTCGCGCGGCGAACGGATCGACATGGCGACGGTCGAGGCGGAGATGTTCCGGCTTGATCACCGGCTTTATGGCGAGCTGAACGGGGTCTCTTTCCTAAGCGCCATGTTGCAGGCGGTGCGCAACGACAGCCACATCCACGAATATGTGCGTCTGGTACAGCGCGAATGGATGTTGCGCGGCTGTGTGGCGAGCCTGAACAAACGCGGCCTGGAGGCGCAGCAGCCGGATGTCGACGTGATGAAGCTCCTCGCTGGTGTCACGGACGACATGGACGGCTTGCGTGAACATGCCTCCGGAGGCGTGGATGTCCGGATGGCGGCCGAGGTGGCACGCGAAGTCCTGGCGCGTTCGTTCCGAAATCAGGAGGCACGCGAAAAAGGGGAACATATACAGGTGCGTACTGGGTTCGACGAACTGGACGACTTGACGGGCGGCCTTTACCGGGGCGAACTGGCGGTGCTCTCCGGGCGGCCTTCGATGGGAAAGACGGCGGTGGCTTTGCACATGGCGCTTCAGGCGGTGCGTGCGGGGCGGAATACGCTTTATTTCAGCATCGAGATGAGCGAGGAGGAGGTGACGGAACGTATCCTTTCGATGCTGAGCGGCGTGGAGGCCGGCAAGATCCGTTTCAAGGGGACGAACCGCGAGGAGCGTGCGTTGTTGGAGAAAGCGGCGGCTGAGCTGGCGGGGTTGCCGTTGAGGATCGTCTATTGCGGTTCGCTCGCCATCGACGAGATCCGTGCCGTGCTGATGACGCGCAAGGCTCGCCGGGAGCTGGACATCTTCTTCATCGACTATCTGAACCTGATTCATATCCCTTACACACGGGGCAGCCGCAACGAGACGACCGATCTGGCCCTGGGCGATGTGGTGCGGAAGGTGAAGCTGATGGCGGTCGAGCTGGATGTGCCTGCCGTTCTGTTGGCGCAGATGAACCGCGACAGCGACCGGCGCCTGGCTCCTTATCTGCCGATCTTGAGCGACCTGCGTAACTCCGGCGCGATCGAGCAGGTGGCGGATCAGGTGATCTTCGTCTACCGGGCCGAGAAATACGGCATCTTGTACGACAAGGATACGAAAGAGGACCTGCGGGGCGTGGGCTATCTTCTGGTCGCCAAGAACCGTAACGGGGCGACCGGACGGGCGCGTTTCCGCTACAACGTTTCGATGACACGGTTCCTGTCTTATGAAAACCGGTTGTTATGAGAGGCGATTCGTTGAAAGAGAGAATCCTTCGGGTGGCCACGATCGAGGAAGTGGTGGCTGCCTATGTGCCGTTGCAGCGCAGCGGTGCGGGATATGTCGGCTTGTGTCCTTTCCATGCAGACAAACATCCTTCGTTGCACGTCCATCCGGGAAAACAGTTTTTCAAATGTTTCGCTTGCGGCGAAGGCGGAGACTTGTTCGCTTTCGTGCAGAAGATCGAGGGATGTTCGTTTACGGAAGCGATGGGAAAACTGGCGAAACGGTATTCGATTGACAGTAGGGAGTGGACAGTAGACAATTATGCAGGGAAGAAGAAAAGGACGGACGGAAAGAGGACAGCCGGTTCCTCGGACAAAACGGCAAATGAAAACAGTGACGACCAATTGTCTGTTGTCAATTCTCAATTGTCCATTCGGACGATTGGCGCCGCCAATCGTCTGTTCGCCTCCCTGTTGCAGCCTTACGTGCCGGAAGACGAGGCTTTGAGGGAGACGTACCGCCTTTTCGGGGTGGGGATCGCTCCTCCGGAAGTGCCGGCGGATTACCGGAAGATGCGGTCGCGGCTGATCTTCCCGATCCGGGACGAGAAGGGAGGGCTGGTGGCGTTTGCGGCCCGCAGGCGGACGGATGGGGAGGAGGGAGCCAAGTATGTCAACTCGCCGGCCAGTCCGGTCTATAGCAAGAGCCGGGTGCTTTATGCGCTGGACCTGGCGGGGGAGGCGATACGGGAGAGGCGGTTCGTCTTCGTCACCGAAGGCTACAAGGACGCCCTGGCGATGCATGCCGCCGGATTTACGAATACGGTGGCGCTCTGCGGGGTGGCTTTCACTGCCGGGCATCTCCGGTTGCTGGCGGGATATACGCAGCGGATCGTCCTGCTGCTGGATGCCGACGGGGCGGGAGAGGCGTCGATGGAAAAGATCGTGGCGATGCTCTCGTGCGGGACAGACTCGGAAGGGGAGCGGTTGGAGCCGGCCTGTTTGTTCGAAGTGAGCCGGATGCAGCTTCCTTACGGAGAGGACCCGGACAGCCTGCTGCATGGATCGGGCTTCGTCTCTTTCCGCCGTCAGATTACCGCTTCCCTCCATCTGGCCTTGCTGGAAACCTACGAACACCACCTGCTTCGGCAGATTGCAAAGACCGTGAGCGATTTATCTCTCTGTCTTTCATGTGAAGACCGAATATCTTTGTTATCTTTGCTCGCAAAACAGAAATCCCGCCTCTCACGCGTGACGATGCGGCTGGGGAGGAATGTGGTGGTGTAAACAACCGGTCACCGATGAATTTGCCGGAGTCATTCGCGGGAGACGGATTGTTAAGTTAAATGGAACATAGTCATAATTATTATGCAGTTACAACCTACATTTTCAATCATAACGATTACCTATAATGCCGTGCGCCTGGTGGAGCAGACGTTGTTGAACGTGTTGAGCCAGTCCTATCCGAACATCGAATATATCGTGATAGACGGCGGTTCGACAGACGGAACGGTGGATATCATCAGACGGTATGAATCGGGGCTGGCCTATTGGGTGAGCGAGCCGGATAAGGGGATATACGATGCCATGAACAAGGGGCTTCAAAAGGCGACGGGAGATTATGTCTGGTTCATCAACGCCGGCGATACTCTCTGTTCGTCCGATACGGTCCAGTCGGTCGTTTCCAGGTTGCAGAAGAGGAAGGCTTTGCCGGATATCATCTATGGGGAGACGAATATCGTGGACGAGGAAAGGCGGTCGCTGGGACTGCGCCGCCTCAGGGCGCCGCGGAAGCTCTCGTGGAAGAGTTTCCGGATGGGGATGTTGGTTTGCCACCAGTCGTTCATACCAAAACGTGCGATTGCCCCGTCATATGATTTGCAATATCGCTATTCGGCCGATTTCGACTGGTGTATCCGTTGCATGAAGCAGGCCCGTTCATTCTGTAACACGCACCTTACCCTGTCCGACTTCCTGGACGGCGGGACGAGCACGACGCAAAGAAAAGCATCCTTGCGGGAGAGATATGCGATTATGTGCAAATATTATGGTACTTTTGTTACGGTTTTGCTCCACGGCTGGTTCGCCATCCGTTTTTATACGGCGAAGTGCCTGAAGGGGCGGGTGTAAAGAATATGAATTTTAATGAGACATATATGAAGGATTTGCTGAAGCAATGGGGGAAACATGTTGTTGCCCTGATTTTGTTTTTGGGACTGGTGATGACCTATTTTTCACCGGCGGTGTTTGATGGGAAAGTAATCATGCAGGGCGATAATATCAAGGCGACCGGAATGGGATCAAGCCAGATGGATCAATACGCCGAGACGGCACAGCCGGGTGAGTTCAGTGTCTGGTCGGATGCGATGTTCGGAGGGATGCCGTATGTGACAGGATATGGGCAGGCCGCACCGAGTATGCCTTCTTATTCGATTGTGGATGGTTGGTTGAAAAAGGTGGGATATGGTGATGCTGCGATGGTTTTTACCGGGTTAGTGTGTTTCTACCTGCTGATGTGCATCATGGGAGTAAACTGGTGGCTCGCGATTGCCGGGGCATTCGCTTTTGCATTCGCATCCTATAATATCATTATTATCGAGGCGGGGCATATCGTGAAAGCCTATGTGATCGGTTATATGCCGGTGACGTTGGCCGGTATGGCATTGCTTTTCAGGCGCTCCTATCTGTGGGGAGCCGTCTTGTTCCTGTTGGGGGTAGCCTTATCCTTGGCGAACGGGCATATCCAGATCACCTATTATCTGGTCCTGCTTTGTCTGCTGATCTATGTAGGATATGCGGTCAGAAAGATCAAGGAGAAAGCCTATGGCGAATGGTTGAAGACCTCCCTGATTATGGCCGCTTGCGTCGTATTGGCCGTATTGCCTAACGCGCAGGGGATGTATTCCAATTGGGATCTGGGACAGCACTCCATCCGTGGCGCTTCGGAGCTGACGCCGAAACCGGATGCTTCGGGCAAAGTGGAGAAGGCTTCCACCGGTTTGGATAAGGATTATGCTTTTCAATGGAGTTACGGCTGGAAAGAGTTGATGACCGTTCTTGTGCCGAATGTATATGGCGGTGGTTCGGGAGGAACGTTGGACAGCTCTTCCGAGCTATACAAGGAGTTGAAGAAAAACGGGGCCCAGGTGGGGAAAGAAGTACAGACCTATACCTATTGGGGAGATAAGATATTCACTTCCGGGCCGGTCTATTTCGGGGCGTTGGTCTGCTTCCTGTTCGTCTTGGGGATGTTCGTGATCCGGAATCCTATGAAATGGTGGCTGCTGGCTGGATCGGTGTTCCTGACATTCCTTGCGTTGGGACGTAATTTCGATTCTTTCAACGACCTGATGTTCCATTATTTGCCTTTGTACAATAAGTTCCGTACAGTCGAGATGGCGTTGGTGATACCGGGATTGGTATTTCCGATCGTCGCTATTTGGGGGTTGCGGGAAATCTTGACCGAAAAAGTGGAGGAGGCTCGTTTGAAAAAAGGATTCCTTTGGGCTTTGGGGCTGTCTGGAGGACTTTGTGTGATCCTTTGGCTGATGCCTTCCTTGTTGTTGGATTTCCGGTCTGCATACGATGCGCAGTTCCAGAGCCAGGTTCCGGAGTGGTATTACACGGCCTTGTTGATGGACCGTGCTTCGCTGGCTTCGGCCGATGCGTTGCGGTCTTTGATCTTCATCCTGTTGGGAGCCGGGTTGCTTGTCTGGTTCTGGAAGGCGAAGAACAAGAAGACTGCGGCGACTTTCGTAAGTGCAGGGGTGGCAGTCCTTATTTTGATTGATCTTTGGACGGTGGATCGTCGTTATCTGAATGACAGTAATTTCGTCAAGCAGCAGCCGGCGGAGATGTACAAGGAAACGGTTGCCGACAAGGTGATTTTGCAGGATACGGGTTCGACTTTCCGTGTGTTGAACATCAATAACCCGTGGCAGGAAACGAATACTTCCTATTTCCATCATTCTATCGGAGGGTATCATGCCGTCAAGCTACGCCGTTACCAGGAGCTGATCGACCATCGGCTGGACGGTGAGTTGCGTGGGATTATCGGTGCTTTGCAGAAGGCACAGACGGCCGAAGACGTGATGTCTGCGTTGGCTGCCTGTCCTACCTTGAATATGTTGAATACCCGCTATGTCATCTATAACCCCGAACAGCAACCGTTGAAGAATCCGTATGCATTCGGGAATGCCTGGTTTGTGGACAAGCTGGATATGGTGGACAATGCGGATGCCGAGATAGAAGCCTTGAATACGATCGATCCGCTGAGAACCGCTGTGGTTGATAAGCGTTTCCAAGAAGATTTGGAAGGATTTGTGCCGCAGAAAGATTCAACCGCAACGATCGTGTTGGAAGAATACCGTCCGAACCGCCTGACCTATAAGAGTAAAGCGGATAAGGAACAATTGGCAGTCTTCTCCGAAGTATATTACCAGCCGGGTTGGAAGGCTACGGTCGATGGCAAGGAAGTGCCTCATTTCCGTGCGGACTGGATATTGCGTGGCATGCGTGTTCCGGCAGGCGAACATACGATCGTATTCGAGTTCCGTCCGTCCGGTTATGTGACGGCTGCATACGTTTCTTCCTACAGTTCGTTCCTGATCTTGTTATTGCTGATCGCTGCGATCGGTTGGTCGGGATGGAAATATTGGAAAAAGAGTAAAAATTGATATTGTTCAAACGTATCACTTTTGACGGTCGTCGTGGTAATAAAGACGACCGTCTTTATCCCGATGAAGTCAATGTTCGTATGGGATGAAGACGGTTGTCTTGACAATGACTTTTGGGAGTCTTTTTATTTGTAGAACGTCTTTTGGAATGCCGAAAACTCTTCCTTTTTCAAAACCAGCCTGTTCCAGGCAGCATCTAAAAATCCACAACCGTATCCTGACAGTTGGATAAAGGAGGCGATAATCGACAGGAAGCCGATTTTGATGCTTTTATTCTGAATCGAAGAATCCGCAAAGATAAGCAAACAGAAAAGTCCGAGCGGCAATAAACTCCAAGTGCAGAAGAGGCTTCCGATCAGGAAAAAGAGTACTCCTAATGTAAAGGCCGCCGGCAATAGATGTACCAGTTTAAGCGAGTCCGGATATTTCTTGTACAAATTGATACGGGCGATGCCGGAATTATAAACCTGGCGGAAGAACTTGTGCCAATCCGTACGTCTCTTGTGATATACCCAGGCCGAGGGAAACAGGCATACTTTGTTGCCGTTCCTGAACAGGCGGATACTGAAATCGATATCTTCTCCGAAACGCATGGGGGAGAAGCCGCCTAACGCTTCGTAGGTGCTTTTCCGGATTCCCATGTTGAAGCTGCGGGGGTAGAACTTATCCATCTTCTTTTTTCCGCCACGAATGCCGCCTGTCGTAAAGAAGGAGGTCATGGAGTAGTTGATGGCTTTCTGCACGTCCGTAAAGCTGTCAGAGGCCTTGTCCGGCCCTCCGAAAGCGTCCGCCCCGGTTTCCTTCAGTTCCTTGTTTACCGATTTGATGTAGTCGGGAGGCAGGATGCAATCCGAATCGAGAACGATCAGGTAATCGCCTTTGCTCTGCTTCGTCCCGTAGTTACGGGCATTGCCCGGACCGCCATTAGGAATATAGGAATAGGAAACATCCAACTTATCTTTGAAAGCTTCGACTACATGCTGGCAAGTCTCCTTCGAGCCGTCTTCGACGATGACGACTTCGAAGTTTGTTTCACTCTGCCGTGTAAGGCTGTCCAATAACTCCTCTACCTCGTTGGGACGGTTGTAGACAGGGATGATAAGGGATAAATGGGATGTTGCCATATTTATGAATTCTTTAAGATGTAATATCCGCAGGTTGTATAGAAGTTACGGATATACGGGATATTCAGGAATCTCCATAGTCTGCGGGGACGGAGATTGAATTTTGTTTCGTAATTAGGGTTGATGAAATAGAGGACTTCTTCGACTATCCGGTATTTTTCTTTGTGCACGATCGAGAGAAAACGTTCCAATGAAATGCCGGTATCTTTGATTTCCAAAAGTCCTCCGGGATTGACATTCCCCCATTCCAGCACTTTTTTATATACGGGACGGGGCAATAGATGGAACCAGGGCAAATGGCTTAGGAGCTTGTTGTTGCAAATCTGCTGGTGACCTCCGAATGGATTTTGCCAGGGTGGAAAGGCTACGAAAATAATACCGTGAGGACTTAAGAACCTCTTTATAAAAGGCAAGAATAATTCTTGGTTGGGGATGTGTTCTATCACATCCCGGATGATGATAATGTCGAACTTGTTGTGCAGTTCGGTTACTTTGTAGATATCCTCGCAGATCAATGTCAAGTTTCTGTTGTTGGGATGTACGCTGTAGATTTCTTTTGCGATTGCAATCTGGCCTCCGTTGATGTCTATGCCGGTCACTTGGCAACCGAGATCCAGAAAGGGCTTTATGTTTCCTCCTTCCCCGCAACCGATTTCGAGAATGTGGGAATCTGCCGTAATCGGTTTATGCTTTTCAATGAAAGGTATTACATATTTTTGTGTCGTAATACTTTGTTCGTTGAAATATAGTTGTCTGTCAGCGTGTCTTTTTTGCATATCTACAAAATAAAAAAGAGGGTGTGCCGAAAGCCTTCATACTTTTGAGCACACCCTCAGATATATTAATATCTGTAATGTTCGGCCTTATAAGGTCCTTCGACCGGTACGCCGATGTAATCGGCTTGCTTCTGAGTCAGTTTGGACAGTTTGACGCCGATGCGCTCCAGGTGGAGGCGGGCAACTTCTTCGTCCAAACGTTTCGGCAGGCGGTAGACACCTATTTCGTAAGGCATTGTCCACAAATCCATCTGGGCCAAGACTTGATTTGTGAAGGAGTTGCTCATTACGAAAGAAGGATGGCCTGTCGCGCAACCCAAGTTCACCAAGCGGCCTTCTGCCAACAGGAAGATAGAGTTGCCTGTCGGGAATGTGTACTTGTCAACCTGCGGTTTGATGTTGGTGTGCTGGATGTTCGGATAGTTCACCAGCTTGTCGACCTGGATTTCGTTGTCGAAATGGCCGATGTTGCAAACGATGGCCTGGTCTTTCATCTGGGCCATATGTTCGATGGTGATGATGTCGCAGTTACCGGTGGTCGTAACGAAAACGTTGCCTTCCTTGACGGCTTCTTCCATTGTCGTCACTTCGAAGCCTTCCATGGCGGCTTGCAGGGCGCAAATCGGATCGATCTCCGTGATCAGGACACGGGCTCCGTAAGAGCGCATGGAGTGGGCACAGCCTTTCCCTACGTCGCCATATCCGGCTACTACCACGACTTTGCCGGCGATCATCACGTCGGTAGCGCGCTTGATGCCGTCGGCCAGTGATTCGCGGCAACCGTACAGGTTGTCGAATTTCGATTTCGTAACGGAGTCGTTGACATTGATGGCCGGAACCAGCAGTTCACCTTTTTCCATCATTTGGTACAGGCGGTGTACGCCGGTAGTCGTTTCTTCGGAGACACCTTTCATTTCGGCGATCGTGCGGTGCCAACGGGTATTGTCTTCAGCCAGGATACGGTTTAAGGTATCCAGGATGACCTGTTCTTCGTGATTGCCACCTTTGCGGTTGATCGTTTCGGCATCGTTCTCTGCCCGGTAACCCATATGAACCAGCAGGGATGCGTCGCCACCGTCATCCACAATCATGTGCGGACCTTTGCCGTCGGGGAAACGGAGTGCCATGTCGGTACACCACCAGTATTCTTCCAGTGTTTCACCCTTCCAGGCGAAAACGGGAACACCATCGGCAGCGATGGCTGCGGCAGCGTGGTCCTGTGTAGAGAAGATGTTGCAGCTTGCCCAGCGAACATCTGCTCCCAACGCAACTAATGTTTCGATTAACACTGCGGTCTGAATCGTCATGTGCAGTGAGCCGGTGATACGAGCTCCTTTCAGAGGTTTCTGATCGGCGTACTTCTTGCGAAGTGCCATAAGTCCCGGCATTTCGTGTTCGGCGATCTCGATTTCTTTACGACCGAATTCAGCCAAACTCATATCTGCCACTTTATAAGGCAGATTAGTTGGAAATAATTGTGACATAAATTGATACTAAAATGTTAATGCTGCAAAGGTAGTAAAAAAAATCATACCGGAGTGATTCCCTGGTCGGCCAATAACTTCAATCCTAAATCCTTCAGTTTGAACTTCTGGATCTTTCCGCTACCGGTCATGGGGTAGGTGTCGACAAAGAATATATACTTCGGGATCTTATGCCGGGCGATCTTCCCGCGGCAGAAGTCCTTGACGATATCTTCCGTCATGGTGACGCCTTCGTGCAGGATGATAAAGGCTCCCACTTCCTCTCCGTATTTCTTGGAGGGAACGGCAGCGACCTGCACATCTTTCACGCCTTTCAGGTGATAGAGGAATTCCTCCAGCTCACGGGGGTAGATGTTTTCTCCTCCCCGGATAATCATGTCCTTGATGCGTCCGGTGATGCGGTAGTTGCCATGTTCGTCTTTCACGCCCAGGTCGCCACTGTGCAGGAAGCCGTCTTTATCGATGACTTCGGCCGTGGCTGCCGGGTTGTTGTAATAACCTTTCATGGTGTTGTAACCTCGGTTACACATTTCACCTTGTACGCCTACCGGACATTCTTCTCCCGTTTCCGGATCGATCACGCGGACTTCGGTAAATTCGTAGTCACGGCCCACCGTATTGTAGCGGACTTCCGCCGGATCGTCGATGCGCGAATGTGTCATGCCGGGCGATGCTTCCGTCAACCCGTATACGCTGGTCACACGCATGAACATTTTTTCTTCCACCTGCTTCATCAGCTCCACGGGGCAAAGAGCGCCTGCCATGATGCCGGTGCGGAGGGAGGTCAGGTCGAACATGCTGAACATCGGGTGATTGAGCTCGGCGATGAACATGGTCGGAACGCCATAAAGGGCCGTGCACCGTTCCTTGTGGATGGAGGCGAGTACGACCAGCGGATCGAATTTTTCGACCATGACTTGTGTGCATCCATGCGTCAAGACGTTCATGGAGGCGAGCACGACACCGAAGCAGTGGAACAGAGGCACGCAGCAGCATAGTTTGTCGTCTGCTGTGAATTTCATGTGTTCTCCTGTCAACAGCCCGTTGTTGGCAATGTTATAGTGCGTCAGCATGACCCCTTTGGGAAAGCCGGTCGTGCCGGATGTATATTGCATATTCACGACATCGTGCGGGGTCACCAGCTTTTTGGCTTCCACCAGTGTCTCGTCACTGACGTTTTCGCCTAAAAGCAGCAGTTCGGGAGTGTTGTACATTCCTCTGTATTTCTCCTGCCCGATGTAAACTACATTCTTCAGAACCGGGAAACGTTTGCTTTTCAGGTAGCCGCGTTGTGATTCCTTCAGTTCGGGCAGCATGGTGTATACCATGTCGACATAGCTTCCGTCGAACACGCCGTCGGTAATGCATAATGTATGGATATCCGCGTTTTCGACCAGGAATTCCAGTTCGCTCTGCTTGTAGTTGGTATTGACGGTAACGGCCACTGCTCCGATCTTGGCGGCGGCATACAGGAATGTAAGCCAGTCAGGGACATTAGTCGCCCAGATACCGACATGCGTGCCATGTTTGATCCCGATCGAAAGCATGCCTTTCGCCATCCGGTCTACACGTTCGTTGAATTCCTTCCAGGTGAAACGGAGGTCGCGGTCGGAATATACCAGATATTCCTTGTCGGGGGTCGTCTCGGCCCAATGTTCCATCCACTGGCCGAGCGTCCTGTCTTGTAATTGTATTTCCATAGAGACGGCAGATTAATAGGGGGTGTAGATGACTCCGAGGATTTTCGCCGTATTGTCGGCAGCGGCATGTACGTGGTGGGCGACGATGGAATCGTAGTAGATGCTGTCGCCTTCTTCCAGGATATAGGTATTCTTGCCGTAGTTGATTTCGAGGATGCCTTCCAGTACATAGATGAATTCTTCCCCTTCGTGTGTGGAAAGTACGAAATCCACTCCGTCTTCACTCGGAGCGACATCGATCAGGAACGGTTCCATATGGCGGCCCGACTTGTCTTGTGACAGCGAATGGTATTCCATGTGCTTGCGTGCCTTGCTGTCGTTGTTGCTGAAACCGATGCTGTTCGTGTCATTGCTATCTTTCTTGCGGCAAATGACGGGGCCCAGTTCGGACTGATCGTCCAGGAATGTGCCCAGGCGTACGCCTAATACGCGGGCTATCTTGATTAGCGGGGCGAGAGACGGAAAGTCTATATTGCCCTCGATACGTTCTATTTGTTCGATGCTCAGACCTGAGCGTTCGGATACTTCCTGGGTGGAAAGTTGTTTGGATTCGCGGATGCTTTTGATTTTAGCTCCTATGATTTTGTTGTTTCCCATGAGCATTATATGTTTATTGTTTATTGAATCTTTTAATTTGTAACAGAACGGCGCAAAATTACATTAAATTTTCATTAAACAAAGGTATTAGGTAAAAGAAAAAAGGATGACCCCCGTGGAGACCATCCTTTTGAACTTCTTGCGAAGAAATTGTTTCTTACTTTCTGATACCAAGCTCTTTGATGATAGCACGATATCTTTCGATATCAACCTTGATCAGGTAATCCAGTAAACGACGACGCTTACCTACCAACATTTTCAGAGCTCTTTCGGAGCTATGGTCTTTGTGATTAGCCTTCAAGTGTTCAGTCAAATGTGCGATACGAACTGTGAACAGTGCGATCTGGCTTTCTGCAGAACCTGTGTTGGTTGCAGACTTGCCATACTTTTCGAAAATCTCTTTTTTCTTTGCTGAATCTAAAAACATGATTCTTGTGTACTTTAATAAATTAATACTATGTTATCTAAGCGGGGACAAAGGTAGGGATTCATTTTTGATTGACAAATCTTTTTATGTATCTTTTTTTATTTTGAAGTGTCAATGTCATATACTTCTCGCAAATTTATTGTAATTTTGCGGCCAATAAATTAGTTTTCAATGCAAAAGATTAGAAACATCGCGATTATCGCGCACGTAGACCACGGTAAGACAACGCTCGTGGATAAGATGTTATTAGCCGGTAAGCTTTTCCGTGAAGGACAGGCAGAGCCGGATCAGTTCCTGGACAATAATGACCTGGAACGCGAACGAGGGATTACGATCCTTGCCAAAAATGTATCTATTAATTATAAAGGTTATAAAATCAACATTATCGATACTCCGGGACACGCCGACTTCGGAGGTGAAGTGGAACGCGTATTGAACATGGCTGACGGTTGCTTGTTGCTGGTCGATGCTTTTGAAGGACCGATGCCTCAGACTCGTTTCGTGCTTCAGAAGGCTATCCAGTTAGGCTTGAAACCGATTGTGGTCATTAATAAGGTAGACAAGCCGAATTGTCGTCCGGAAGAGGTGCAGGAAATGGTGTTCGACCTGATGTTCAGTCTTGATGCAACGGAGGAACAGCTCGACTTCCCGACGATCTACGGTTCTGCCAAGCAGGGTTGGATGTCGGAAGATTGGAAAGAGCCGAAGGAAGATATTACCGCTTTGCTGGATGCTATCATCCAGTATATTCCGGAACCCGAGGTATTGGAAGGCTCTTCCCAGATGTTGATTACTTCGTTGGACTATTCCAAGTATGTAGGCCGTATCGCTGTGGGGCGCGTGCATCGTGGCGAACTGCGCGAAGGGCAGGAGATCATGCTTTGCAAGCGTGATGGCTCGATGGTGAAATCGAAGATCAAGGAAATCGATGTGTTCGAAGGACTGGGGCGTACGAAAGTAGATGCTGTCCAGTCCGGCGATATCTGTGCGATTATCGGTGTGGAAGGTTTTGAAATTGGTGAAACGATTGCCGATGCCAATGATCCGGAACCGCTGCCGACGATCGCTATCGACGAACCGACGATGTCTATGTTGTTTACGATCAATAACTCTCCGTTCTTCGGGAAAGACGGCAAGTTTGTGACATCTCGCCATATCTATGAACGTTTGATGAAAGAGTTGGACAAGAACCTTGCCTTGCGAGTGGTTCCGACAGATTCTGCCGATTCTTGGTTGGTGTATGGACGCGGCGTTCTCCACTTGTCTGTCCTGATCGAAACCATGCGTCGTGAAGGTTACGAGTTGCAGGTTGGTCAGCCGCAGGTCATTATCAAGGAAATCGACGGCGAGAAATGCGAACCGGTCGAACAGTTGACGGTCAATCTGCCGGAAGAATGTTCCAGCCGTATCATCGATATGGTAACCAAGCGCAAGGGTGAAATGACGATGATGGAAAGCAAGAACGACCGTATGCATTTGGAATTCACGATTCCTTCCCGTGGTATTATCGGTTTGAACAATGCTGTTCTGACTGCATCAGCTGGTGAAGCGATCATGGCGCACCGTTTCCTCGAATACCAACCGTGGAAAGGTGAGATCGAACGCCGTACGAATGGTTCTATCATCGCGATGGAAACAGGTACTGCCTATGCTTATGCTTTGAATAACTTGCAATCCCGTGGACGTTTCTTTATTGCTCCAGGCGATGAGGTGTATGCCGGACAGGTGGTTGGCGAGCATACGAAAGACAATGACTTGGTGGTTAATGTGACGAAGTCGAAGAAGCTGACGAATATGCGTGCTTCCGGTTCGGATGATAAAGTGTCTTTGGCTCCTCCTACGGTGTTCAGCCTGGAAGATGCTTTGGAATATATCAAAGGCGATGAATATGTAGAAATCACCCCGAACAGCATGCGTATGCGCAAAATCATCCTTGACGAACTTGAACGTAAGCGCCAGGGAAGATAAGAGCCATCACAACATAATTGCGCCGATAATGCAAATCATACTTGGATTTGCGTTATCGGTTTTTTGTTTTAATTCTAAATACATGCACTACTAATCCTATTTATATCGGGAGGGCAGTTTGTAAATCGTATTCAAACGTGGTACGGTTGTTGATTGTCAAATTAATAATGAATAATATCAAAAAATAAGGGGAGGCATTTGCGTATACTGATTATTTTTGTCCTATTAAGTAAAAAACTTTAAAGGAAAATGAAGAAAAAAGTATATACAGCGTTCATATGCCTTTGTTGTGCTGTGGTGTCTCTCTTTGCTCAGGAGCGCGTAGTGGAATTAACGAATCCGAACGAAAGCTGTACGAGTATTGCAGCTGGCAAATTGGCGACGACTGATGGTTCGGTCATGACATCGCAGACGTGTGACGGGACTTCTCGTACTTGGATGGAGGTTGTGCCTGCCCAAAACTGGCCGGACACCGCAAAACTTGATCTTTATTGGGATCTCCGTCATACGGAAAGCAAAAACGACCGTTTGGGTGTGAAACTGAAAGGTTCTATCCCACAGGTTCCTTATACATTTGCTTATCTGAATACCGGTTATCCTTGTATGAACGAGAAACAGCTGGCGATGGGAGAAACGACTATCGTGGGACGTAAGGAGCTGCGTAATCCCAAAGGCTTGTTCCATATTGAGGATTTGCAGGGGATTGCTTTGCAACGTTGCAGTACGGCACGCGAGGCGGTCTTGCTGATGGGACGTTTGGCAGAACAATATGGCTATCGTGATGGAGGGGAATGCCTGACGGTTGCCGATAAGAGGGAACTCTGGTTTTTCGAGATTACGGGTGCAGGTTCGGAAGATATGGGGGCTTTATGGGTTGCCCGGCGCATACCGGACGACCATGTGACGGTTTCGGCTAATACACCTCGTATTTCCGATGTCGATTTCGGGGACAAGGATAATTATATGTATAGTGAAGGACTGAAGGAGAAAGCACGGAAGTTAGGGTATTGGGACGGGAAAGAGCCTTTCAAGTTCTGGAAAGTAATCCATGAAACGGGGAAGAAGCCTTTTACCATCCGGGATTTTTTTGTTTTGAAAACGCTGGCTCCTTCTTTGAACCTGACGATGGACATGGAGGAGTTACCTTTGTCTGTCAAGCCCGAACAGAATGTTTCTTTGGCGGATATGAACCGTCTGCTGCGTGAAACATATGAGGGAACAGAATGGGATATGACAAAAGACATGATGGTTACGAAGAAAATCAAGGATAAAGATGGAACCGAGCGCGATACGATATATAAAAGCCCGTTGGCACAAAACTGGATGACGAATGATATGTTTGAATTCCTGAATGCACAGCGAGGTGAAAAGAAGATAGAGAAACAGCGGACGATATCGGTTGTCTGGTGTGCTTATTCGTTTGTGATCCAGTGCCGAGATTGGTTACCGGACGAGGTTGGAGGCGTTTGTTGGTGGTCGGAAGATAATCCGGGTGAAAGTCCCCGTGTCCCGTTATTTGCCGGAATGACGGATGTCCCTGAAAGCTTTAAGGTATGCGGGCATAAACGATATCGTCCTGATGCCGCCCTTTGGACCTATCGACGTACAAACCGTTTGGCGCAAGTGAGTTGGGGGCATGGTCGTAAATTAATCGAGCCTGCCGTCCTCTCTTTCGAGCAGAAGGCTGCCGACGAAATGCCTCTGATAGAAAACAAGGTATCGGTCCTTATTCGGGAAGGCAAGAAAGATGAAGCCCAAGCTTATCTTACCCGTTATTCCTTTGATTTTATCTATTCGACTTTGCGTTGTTGGGAGGAAATGGAAGGACAGCTATGGCATAAGTTTGGACGGGGTTTCTGATTGAGGGCTTCTTTTAGTGTGAGTTTTTCTTGGCTTTTTCCCGCTGCTTTTCGATTTCTTTTCGGTAGGAGAGTGGGTTTATGCCTGTTTTGCTCCTGAAAAAGTAAGAGAAATAGTCGGCCGATTCAAAATTGAGCTTCATTGCGATGTCTTGGATCGACATTTCCGTACTGCTCAGTAAATCTTTGATCTTGCTGAGCTTCAGTTGCAGCATGTATTGATGGGGAGCGATCCCAGTGTATTGCTTGAATGATTTCCTGAAATTGGAATAGCTCATGTTGATGGATTCGGCGATATCTTCCGGTGTAAACTTGTCGTAAATGTTTTCCCGCATCAATACGCATGCTTCCTGTATCTTCTGCATAGAAACCGGTCCACAGTCCTGATTTTTGTTGATCGAATAGATCAAGCCGATCGTATGCATCGTAATTCCCGCCAAAACAGCTTGGAACCCGGATTTCTGTGCCCTGGCACAGTCAAGCATTTCCCCGAAATGCTTGACGATTTGGTCATTCATGCCGATATGAAATATGGGATTTGCGCGATTAATAATTCCGTTTAATAATTTTTCAAAATAATCACCTTGAAAGGTTACGTAATATTCATCCCAACCTATATTGGCGATAGGTTGGTAGCTATGCCATTGTCCGGGGAAAATAAAGAATGCGTCTCCTTTTGATATTTTCTTTTCAAAGCAGTTGATGGAAGCAAAAGTTCCTTCTCCTTTTACAATATATACCAGGGCGAACTCGTCAATAATTCTGCCCCGGTCGGGATTAAATGTATATCCGATTGGGTGACCTTTAAGGGGATAACTGCCTTTTGGATCAATAGACTGAAATCCTATGCCGCTAATAGACATTCCCCAGATGTTCTCATCATTGTTTGTCGGTAAGTACTTTATGACATTATGTTTACTGCGATCAAAATCCATTTGGTGATTATTTTGAGTATTTCAGAATAAAATGTTTCTCGCTTGAGAGATTACATTTATCTCTGTTTACAAAGATATTAAATTTATTACATCTGTCAAAAAGCAAGGGAAAAATATCATTTTTTCATGATTATAAAGATAATAAAGGCAGACATTTGTGAAAATAAATATCGTTTAACCTAATAAGTTTGGAGATTATGAGAAATCGAATTCTATTTTTGCTATGTTTCCTATGTATAGGATTGCAAGCATTTGCCCAGATTTCTATTTCAGGAAAAGTGGTTGATGCAGGAGGGCTTGAACTTCCAGGCGTAAATGTGATGGTAAAGGGAACAACTATCGGTACATTAACCGATGGTGATGGAAGGTTTACGATTCCAGATGTTCCGGGTAGCAGTAATGCCGTATTGGTATTTTCTTATGTCGGTTTCCAGACACAAGAAATAAAAGTAGGAAATACCAAAAATTTAACTGTGAAATTGCAGGAAGATAATATGGCATTGGATGAGGTTGTGGTGGTTGGTTATGGTACATCCCGTAAAAAAGATTTGGCAGGCTCTATTTCTAGTGTTAAATTGGATGATTCTCCGTTGACGCAGTTGGCAAACGTGAATGCTTTAGTTGCGTTGTCAAGCAAGATTCCGGGTTTTAATTATTCCCCGACAACAGATGCCGGTGGTGATAATACGGCTTCAATGACGATTCGTGGTATGAATTCTATTATTACAGGTCCTTCGGAGGCAAGCTTGAACAAGCCGTTGTTGGTTGTCGATGGTTCTATCTTTAATGGTAGTATCAACGAAATTGCCATGACGGATGTTGAATCCATTGATGTTCTGAAAGATGCCAGTTCTGCTGCCATCTACGGTTCACGTTCTGCAAATGGTGTAATTATTATTACAACAAAGCGTGGTCGTTCTTCCAAACCTACGGTTAATTTGGATGCTTATTACGGAATTCAGAGTTGGACAAGAAAGCCTCAGATGGTAACGGATCAAAATGAATTTTTGAATCGTCGTCGTGAAGCGATGATTGCTGCCGGTTCGATTGATCCGAGCGTAGGTTTGGACCCCGCACAGCTATTGAATGCTGAGGAACTGGAAGTTTACAATGCTGGTGGTTGGGTTGATTGGATTGATGAGGTCTCTCAAAATGCGCAGATTCAGAATTATAATCTGAGTATTTCAGGAAATGCTTCCGATAAAGTGAATTATTATTTGTCGGCCGGTTATATGAAACAGGATGGTCTGATTGTTGGCGATGACTATAAAAAGCTGACTTTTATGGCTAAAATGGACGCAAAAGTTACAGACTGGTTGACGGTCGGTATGCGCGCATCTTATTATAATGCCTCTAATCCTGGTCAGATCGCAAATATTCAGTCTGCAACATGGCTGTCGCCCTATAGCCATAAGTATGTACGTTATGATGGCTATACTGATTGGTATGAAAGATATGCAAATGGAAATGTCGCCAGCCCGTTTTGGAGTTCTTCCGAAACTACTTCCTATTTGTGGACAGATCGTGAGAAGAAATATGATAACCTAAATGGAACAGGATTTGTACAGATCGATTTCCCGTTTGTAAAAGGTCTGAGCTATAAGTTTACCATGAATGCTGTAAAAAATACGAACAATGTTGATATGTTTGTAAATCCCCAGTATTTCTTGGATACGAGAAAAGTTGAGGAATTGGCTGATCCGTATAAGTATACGGCGGAGGCAAATGGTAAATCGGAGATTAACCAGACTTATGCGTGGACAATGGACAATGTGTTCACTTATACGAAAGATTTCGGAAAGAATCATTTGGATGCAATGCTCGGTTATACGCGTGACGCCACTCATCAGAATCAGTTGAAGACTGCTTATAGTGGTTTCAAACTGCCGACTGTATTAGGCTCGTACGGACAAAATTTGGCAACGACTCAGCAGATTAACAAGACATTGAAGGAATGGCAGAATGTCGGTTATATGGCTCGTGTCAATTATAACTATGCAAACAAGTATTATCTGACGGCGAACTTCCGTCGTGATGGTTTCTCTGGATTTGCAAAAGGTAGTAAATGGGCTAACTTCCCAGGTGTGTCTGCAGCTTGGACATTGTCCCAGGAAGATTTTATGCAGAATGTAATTCCGGGATTGAGTTTCTTAAAGCTGAGAGGATCCTATGGTTTGACCGGTAATCAGAGTATCGAAGCCTATGCTACATTGGCTACAGTCGCTTCCGGTTATACTTGGTATGATGCATCTTCTTTGTATATCTATCAGAATTCGTTGGCAAATGAGGAATTGACTTGGGCGACAACTAAAACAGGAAACTTCGGTCTTGATTTCGGATTCTTGGACGGACGCATTTCTGGTTCTATCGATGTTTATAAATCAAAGACAAATGATATGTTGTTGAACCGTTCATTGCCTTATATGACTGGTTTCTCGGAAGCAAAGTTTAATGCGGGTGAGGTGATGAACCGCGGTGTCGAACTATCTTTGAATACGGTTAATATAAATGGAGACGGTAAAGATAATTTCCGTTGGGAAAGCGGATTGACTTTTTATCGTAACAAGAACAAGATTGTTCACCTTTTTGGCAAGGATGCTAATGGCAAGGAAGCGAACGATACGGGTAATGCGACAACAAATGGTTACGAAACTGCTCGTGCGTTGGTTATAGGCGAGTCGATCAATGCTGCATGGGATTTGAAAATGTTAGGTATCTTCCAATCTCAGGCTGAGATTGATAGCTATGTAGACGCGAATGGTAATAAGATTCAGCCGGATGCTGTACCTGGTGACATCAAGTTCCTGGATTATAACGGTGATGGTAAGATCAGTACGGATGACCGTCACTGTATTGGAGATATGGACCCATTGTTCACGATCAATTTTAGCAATACGTTAAGTTGGAAGAACTTCTCTTTGTATTTTAACTTCCGTTGGGATGCAGGTAACAGTTCTCATTTTATCGGTAGTGATCCGTTTGGTAATTACCATAATACGGCAACGACATCAGGTGCTCAGTTGAAAGTTGCTCCATGGAGCGAAAATAATCCAACAAACGAGCATCCACGCTTGGGCTATGTAAATACTTATTCCTATTATTTTTGGTCACAACGTCAGTATCTGAAACTGAAAGATTTGAGTCTTTCCTATACTTTCGATCAGCCGTGGGTAAAGAAAGCCAATATTCAGAATTTGCGTCTTTATCTGAGTGGTACGGACTTATTCACAATTACCGGCTGGTCTGGTCTGGATCCTGAAACAGGTGGTACGATTGCTGCCGGTCCTGGTAGTAGCCGTTATGGAAGCAAGCCTGCTTATCGGACACTTACAATTGGTGCTAATATAACATTCTAAAAATTGAACGGATATGAAAATTAAAAATATATTGTTAGGAACGGTTGTTGGCTCTTTGTCCCTATGTGGATTGGTTAGCTGTGACAATGATTTTCTAGAAGAAAAGTCATATGAATATACGTCTTCGACTTCGTATAATACACCTGAGGAATTGGACATGGCAATCGGTTTTCTGCATGGGCGCATCCAGTATTTGTTTTTTGGTGTATGGGGTAATCATAACTATTTTATGACAGGCATGGGGCTGGACACCTTTGCTGCAACAGACCAAAATTATATTACAAGTAACTGGAAGACATTTACTCCTGACGAACCGGGATATTCACGTCACTGGTACGATAATTTGTGTCAAATAATCCAACAATCGAATATAATTATCGATGCTATCGATACTCGAGATATCAAATGGGATAGCGAGACTCAAAGAAATGAGATTAGGGCGGAAGCGATCTTTTTCCGTGCGTGGGCTCATCGTTGTTTAGCCGGTATGTACGGTGACACTCCTATTATATTGGAACCGGCTCGCTCTGCAAAAGTAGATTATGAACGTTCTCCCCGTATGGATGTTTGGAAACAGTGTGCGACGGATTTTGAATGGGCAGCTCAGAATTTACCGTTGACAACGACGAAAAATGGCCGTATCGTAAAAGCGGCTGCAGACCATATGTTAGCTGAAATGTCTATCTGTATCGGTGACTATGATAAGGCGATTGCGGCGGCAAAACGTGTAATTGATGGAACAGACGGAGATTACCATCTGATGACCGAACGTTTCGGAACACGGGCTGGTGAGGCAACGGACCGTTATGGCAATCCTCATAGCTCTTATTGGGATCTGTTCCGTATGGGTAATTTTAATTATCAGGAAGGAAATAAAGAAGCAATCTGGGTAGCTCAATATGATTATGAAGGACGCATCAGTAATACTGGTGGCGGTGGTGTTGTAAGTTGGGGATCTGCTCCAGCAAAATGCCATATCGAACAGGCTTTTGTCTCTAATTTCTATAATGTGGACAAGAAAAGGACTTTGTCAAATGGTGACGTTATTCAGATATTTGGTTGGGGGGCTGTAACTTTTACAAATAGTAAAGCGGATTATGATGCGAATAAGAATAAGTCGAATGTAGCAACCGACTCGACGGGGTATGGTGGCGGTGGAACTTGCCATCCGACCGAATGGTTCTTAGGTGATCTATGGAATAATTGTGGAAGTGATGTCCGTGGCTCTGAAGAGATGATTCAACGTAATCTATATCAGTCGGGAGGTAAGCCATGGAGGCAGGCCATTGATGAGGCGAAGGCTTTATATGAATCTAAAAAAGCGTCCGGTGATCCGGATGCCGATCTTTATAAAATCACGGCTAATGATACGGTCACTCTTTTCCCGCGTATCTGGAAGTTCGGTACGGATAAGCATGTGGATGGCGACTATCGCCGATATGATCCGGATTGGTATGTAATTCGTCTGGCTGAAACTTATCTGTTGTTGGCAGAAGCATATTTGAATAAAGGAGATAAAGCAAGTGCGGCAGATGCTATCAATGTTGTTCGTGCCCGTGCCAAAGCTCCATTGTGTACGGCTGCTGATGTGACGATTGACTATATTCTGGATGAGCGTGCCCGTGAATTGTATGGCGAAGAACATCGTGCAGTAACACTCTCTCGTCTGTCGACAAAAGAAAATCCGGTGTTGGTACAGCGTACCCGCAAATATGGATATCGTTTCCCGGCAGCTACAAACGAATTGAAGGATGCAGGTCCCAATATTCAGGATTATCAATGGCAATATCCAATACCATTACAGGTAATCGAAGCTAACTCTGGGGCTAACTTCCCGCAGAATGAAGGTTATTGATTAAATCTATTTGTATAAAAATAGAAAGCCTGGATGCAGAAATGCTTCCGGGCTTTTATTTTGTGTCGAGTTTAGGCGGTACGGATAAATCCATAATACCAATAGGTGTTTCCGTATTTTTGCCGGAGTACATGATCCGTATTCGGACGTTGTGACATCAGTACGCCGAAGTCTTCGAAAGCCAGCCTGCAGGTTGGGGTAACCGGGTAGTTGCGGGTGGCTTCCAAATGAGGAAACATGAGGTCGACCACTAACAGAGCTTCCTGATAATGAATCGGTATCGCTTCACCTAGTGGAAAGTATTGCCGGAATAAATTATAAAAACCTTTCAAGTCTTTATCCAAAAGGACGCCGCATAACAAATAGTCGAGTGCTTTACGGTTGGTTGTATCGGCTTTTATCGCTTGTGTCAGAAGAATGAGGGGGGAAGATGCGTCGATAATGAAATCTTCCTTGTATGCTTCTTTGGAAGTTGTTAGGGACTTGGAGATCCGTTCGGTTCGTTCTTTTATCCATTGATTGTGACAGGTGGAGGTTTGTAAGATGTCCATATATTTCTGGGCCAGGGGAAGATTTCCGGATTCTGTTTGCCAATCAATCAATCTTCTGAGCCGGGAGAAAGAAAGACCTTGTGGAGACATGGCATTGGCTTGTGCAAGTTGGTGGAGAGCTTCGTGTTTCAGTCCGAGAGCATAGGCGAAAAGGCTGTTAAAATTGGCTCCGCCCAATTCGTTTGCCGGAAAATAAATGCGGTCTGCTGACTGTACTGGATAGTGGAAGAGTTGCTCCGGCAGGATACCTTTTTCATTAAGGGCAAGCATCAGGTAAGGATGATAGTAGGCTTCGCTGCTGTTACTGGTATGGATCGTTTGTAGTACCCGATCCCATTGTTGTTCTTCCGCATACCGTTGTACAGCCAGGCGTTTCTCCCTTTCCCGGTTGGGAGAAGAATAAATGCTGTAACAACTGAATGCGATTAAGAGAAGGGGGAATGCGATAGAGATATAGCGGTTTTCTTTTCTGCCGGAGAGGAAAGCAGAGCAGAGCGGAATTAGGAACAAGGCATAGTATACGTAAATATATCGCATTCCATATTCAGGATTAATGAATGTGTACAACTGATTGACCGGGGTGTAAAAAACAAAGTTTTGCCATAACAGAGGCCATACGGCAACAAGTACCAGATTTATAACCGGTAACATAGGGAAGCCTTTTTGTTTGAAGAAAATTCGTTCGAAAACAATTCCATACAGATACAATAAAAGTAAGCAGTTTTCCGGTAAAAGAAGATATAAGAAAGGAATAGCGATCAAAGCGCTGGTATAGCGTATTACTTTGTTCTGGATGAAAAGATAAAAAACGAGTGTTAAAAGGAATAGATTGTATTGTAATAGTGCGGATAAGTTCCAGGCATATTGATAGATGCAGAACATGATGATCGGTACGGTGATTATCCATCCGTGCAGTGCTGCTTTCCATTGCCTTAAGTAGAGGAGGAGGATGACTGCGGTAATCAAAAGTAAACCTGTTTCCACGAAAAGTCCCAGTGAGAGCGGATGGTAGAACTGAGACAAAAAGTTCGTTATCAGACTGTTCCATCCGGTTGGAGCAAGTAGATAACCTTGCAGGTAGTCGTTTGTCATCAGGAATAATCCGCCTGCCTCCTGATAACGAATATATTCGGGATAGAACATATATTCGATAACGAGTGTATAAATACTTGACAGGACCAGAAGTATGATGTTTCCTTTTTTCATTTTTATGTACGTTTTAATCGGTTACGGTATGATCCAGCTGAGATCTGGTGATTGTGATTTTATCCTTGATAAATTCCGGAATGTTGAATGATTTCATTCGGAGGTTGTTCTCGTCAGGATCTTTCTGCGGGAGTAGGAACGGTTTACTGAACTTTCCGTTCTCATTTAGGTGGGCGATAAAGAAACGGGTGTAAAGCCCGTCTAGGCGTCGGCTGCTGAATATGATCCATCTTCCGTTTGAAGACCAGGAGTGATAGCTTTCCACGTCTGTGCTGTTTAAGATATCGGTATCCACGGGGGCAGAACCTTGTAAAGATATCATTTTCAGATCCGCTTCCTTATGCCAGATCGGGAAAGTTGCATAATCCGATTCGGTGAAAAGCAGATATTGGTTATCTGGTGAGATACGGGGGAATGAAGCGCTTTTATTGTGTGCCGTATAGATCGTGTCGATTGTCTCTCCGAAAGAACCGTTGTCCGGGTTAAAGGAGACACTGCAAATAGAGTATTTAATCTCTTTCAACCTCTTGGGCAATTGTCTGGCAGGAGTTGTGCAGTAATATAGGCGTTTCCCGTCAGGAGCCCACGCTGGAAATGTTTCGAAAGATGCCGGACCGTTGAAACGGGGATCCGTTATGACTGTGTTATGGACCAAATCATATAAGACCAGGTCTGATTCCAGATCGTAGACTTCTATTAGGTTCGGGTTTCGGCTATAAAAAGACTGACGGGTGGTATTGGTTGAAAATATGATATATTTGCCAGATGGATGCCAGTGGGGATAAGTTCCTTCTTTGGATGATCCGAGTTGCGATAATTGCACTTTGGTAGGCTGGTTATTTTTAATAATGATTGTCCCTCCCGGAGAAGTCCGTGCATGAAACATGAAATCTGTAGGGGAATAATTGCAGAATGAGTGGCAATTGACACATCCTTTTTCATTCATATTGCTGGATATGATAATATCCTCTTTAAAACAGTTTAAAGCTCTTTGGCGGATATCCATTTCATGCCAAGATTCATAACCTGGTTCGATTAATCGGTAGGCAATATAAGGGTCGATAGAGTCTGTTGTAATATAAACAGGAAAAGATTTGTATTGTATACCTTCCGGATAAGATTCATTCCATACGGATATGGATATATCTATTTGCTTGCCAGTATTATCGGATAACATATGTTGCCATTTCTTTAAGGGTATATCGATTTTGTTTTTCCCTTCGATGCTGAATAATGGTTGGTTATTGTTGGAAAAAACAGCTTTTATATGAGAGGAATTTCTGACAGTAAAGTTTAAAGGTGCAATATTGATGGGGATACTTATTCCTTTATAATCCGGAAATATATCCGGATAGGTATTTCCGAGTTTAGATGCGACTCTATTTTCTGTGCATCCGATGTAGAGAAAGAAGGTCAATAAAGATAATAATAATTGTTTCATGGCTCATTCTGTTTATGATAGCACTCTGCAAAGATGTATCAAATTTTTAATTATAAATATCAAAAGCATAGATAAAATTTGTGCGAGGGTGAATATTTTTGTCCATTGTGAAAGACACATGGGAACATGGATTAATCTTATTTTTGTAAATACCGTATTATGATGAACAGATACAGATTTTTCTCTCTTTGCCTAGGTTTGATGTGTGGACTGCACTTGTCGGCCAAAGATTATTATGCCACGGATTTCGGTGTGAAAGCGGATGGTAAGACATTGAACACGAGTTCCATTCAGAAAGGAATCGACTTTGTGAATGCACAAGGTGGGGGGCGCTTGGTCTTTACTGCGGGTAATTATCAGACTGGGACGATTTACCTGAAGTCGAACGTGACACTCCATCTTGAAGAAGGAGCGACTTTATTGGGATCGACCAATCCTTGGGATTACGAAAAAGATCCGTATATTCGTTGGATGTCTATGATTTTCGCAGTCAAGCAGCAGAATATTGGTATAACGGGGAAAGGGACGATTAACGGGCGTGGTTTTCAAACAGCCAACAATATGGTGGACTATATCCAGCGGGGTATCTACGAAGATCCACTGAAACTGGGCCGTCCGAACGAGACGAACCGTCCGCAGAACATCTATTTCCGTGAATGCGAGAATGTGACAATCAAGGATATCACCCTGCGGGACCCGGCAAGCTGGAACCAGACATACGACCAGTGTAAGAATCTTTATGTCGACGGAATCCACGTGGATAGCAAATCCTATTGGAATAATGACGGTATCGATGTGGTAGACTGTGACGGCGTTGTGCTGAAAAACTCTTTTATCGATGCGGCGGATGATGCGCTTTGCTTTAAATCGCATGATGCGAACAGCATGTGTCAGAACGTGGTTGTCGAGAACTGTGTGGGACGTTCGAGTGCCAGTGGCTTGAAATTCGGGACGGTATCGAGAGGTGGTTTCCGTAACTTCAAAGTGAAAAACATCAAGATATATGATACGTATCGTTCAGCCATAACATTTGCAGCAGTCGATGGTGCTCTGATCGAAAACATCGAAGTAGATGGTGTTCGTTCCATTCATACGGGAAATGTGATCTACCTCCGTATCGGTGACCGTTGGAGTGCAGGGAAGAAACCGATTATGAAGAATATTACGATCAAGAATGTCTATGCCGAGATCCCGATGGACAAACCGGATGCCGGATATAATTATGAAGGACCGATCGAAGATCTTCCCCGCAATATCTCACCCGCCAGCATTGTTGGATTGCCGGAATATAAGATTCAGAACGTGACACTCCAGAATATCGAGATTGTTTCTCCCGGAGGTGGTAATCCCTACTACGCTTACCGTGGATTGGCACCGGCCGAGCTGGACAGTATTCCTGAAATGGCGACTTCCTATCCGGAGTTTTCGCAGTTTAAGGAATTGCCGGCTTGGGGCTTCTACATCCGTCATGCCGAGGGAATCACTTTTGATAATGTGACGTTTAAGGCTTTGAAAAAAGATTACCGTCCAGCTATCGTGATGGATGATGCCGGGGAGGTGACATTCAAGGATGTCCGGTTTATCGAGCCGGAGGGCGAGGGAAAGAAACAGATATTCCCTTATAAGTCAAAAGTGATAAAATGAGAGTACGATATCGGACTGGAAGGATGTATAGGATTAAAAACAAAAAAGTGAGACGATATGAATAAAAATAAATTATTTGCAAGTGTGATAGGCCTTTTGGTCTTTGTGGCGGGGCTTTCAGCTAAAGATTACCAAGTAGCGATGTTTGGAATCAAATCGGACGGAGTGACACTCAATACCCGTTCTATCCAGCGAGCTGTCGATTATATCAGTGAACAGGGAGGCGGCCGGCTTATTTTTTATGTGGGCCGTTATCTGACTGGTTCAATCGAACTTAAGTCGAATGTGACGATCCGTATCGAAGAGGGAGCCGTCTTGGTTGCAGTTCCCTCCGTTTATGATTTTAAAGGGGTTGGAGGATGTAATGCGATTATTTACGCAGACAAGCAAAAGAATATCGGTATCGGTGGAAAAGGTATTATCGATGGCCGTAGCATCGCTGTGCGGGCAAGCGTGGAAGAGCAATTGCAAAAAGGGCATATCGAAGGAAATGTATCCGATTATGCACCAGTTTTGATCTGCATGGAAGGCTGCGAGGATGTGAAAATCGAACAAGTCACCCTGCAGGATGCAGCGAACGTAGCCGAAATATATAAGGACTGCCATAATGTGACAGTAGACAGAGTCGTTGTGAATGCCGGTGCATCGGACCGGAAAGCAATCTCGATTTCCGGCTGTGACGGAGTGAAGATGACAGATTGCTACTTTAATATGGCGGGGAATCCGTTGGAGAGTGCCGGAACATCCCGCAATCTGATATTTACAAATTGTATAACACCAGACGGCAAAGCTGTCTCAAGCGATCAATAAGAAGGAGGGAAAAACTATGCAGAGGAGATCATTTATCAAACAGAGTGTTTTATGGACAGCCGGTTGTGCCGTCGGTAGCCGTATGCCGCTATGGGGTACGGTTAGTGCAGCCGATGAGGTGAAGGGGACGGTTTTGCGTTCCGGTGAGCTATATAAATTGTTTCGTGATCCACAATCCATTTACCGCCCGTTTGTCCGTTGGTGGTGGAACGGAGATAAAGTAGAAGCGGATGAATTGAAACGTGAACTGCATATATTGAAGGAGGCGGGTATCGGAGGAGTGGAGATCAATCCGGTTAAATTTCCCGGCAATGACACGGACGATTTGGGAAAGAAGTCGTTACCTTGGCTGAGCGACGAATGGATTGACATGTTGAAGGTGGCTTTTGACGAGGCGAAGTCGCTTGATATGACCTGCGATCTGATCGTCGGTTCTGGCTGGCCGTTCGGAGCGGAGTTCCTGACAGGAGACGAGAGAGCGGATGTTGTAGTGAACTATTCCGAGAAGCTGAGTGGTCCGATCGACTATGAAGTCTCTCGCGACGGTCTGTTCTGTGCGGCCGATCCTGCTATCAGTTCTCCTTTTCTTGGAAAGAAGATGGAGCTGGTTTCCCTGCAGCTGGTTCCTGAGCCGTTTGGCAGTCTTGATCAGGCTATCGATCTGATGGATAAAGAGGTAGACGGAACGTTCAAGTTCAAAGTGCCTGATGGGAAATATGTCTTGTTTGCCTTGGTCAAGATACGCGGTTTCCTCGAAGTGATCAATGGTGCTCCCGGTGCTACGGGACCGGTGTTGAACCATTTCAACAAGCCGGCCGTGCAGAAGTATTTGAATAATATGTCGGATAAGATTCAGAACCGTTTGGGTCCGTTGTCCGGCAATATCCGTTCCTTGTTTACCGACAGTATGGAACTGGAAGGATCGAACTGGTCGTATGATATGGCGGAAGAGTTCAAGAAACGCCGGGGATATGACGTGCAACCCTATCTGCCTTTCATCCTATTTAAGATGGGTAGCATGGGGAATGTGTTGACCTATGAACCAAAGGTTCAGTTTACACCCGAACTGGACGATACGATCCAGCGTGTACGCTATGACTTCGAATATACGAAAGCCGAACTGCTGCGCGAGCGTTTTACACAGACTTACCTGGACTGGTGTAAGGGGCTGAATGTGAAATCGCGTGCACAGGCCTACGGACGTGGTTTCTTCCCGCTTGAAAGCAGTCTGGATTATGATATACCCGAATGCGAATCCTGGACGATGACTTGGTTGAGGCATCGTCTGGGCGAGGAGATGTCGGAAGAGGATTATCGTCGGGGGCGTGCCTATACGATGGTTAATAAATATGTGTCTTCTGCTGCCCACTTACGTGGAAAGCGCTTGGTGAGTTGCGAGGAGATGACCAATACTTATACCGTGTTCAATATGACATTGGAGTTGTTGAAGATTGGAGGTGACCAGACGGCTATCTCCGGTGTGACGCATTCTATCTTCCACGGTTTCAACTATTCTCCTAAAGAAGCTCCGTTCCCCGGATGGATTCGTTACGGGGCTTATTATAACGAAAATAATAACTGGTGGCCGTATTTCAAATATTATACCGCTTATAAAGGCCGTATGGCTTCCGCTCTGCAACATGGAACCATGTATGCGGATATCGCGATCCTGCATCCGATAGCCGATATGTGGAGCACGTTGGGAATGCAGAACGAGCCGTTCCCCGCTACTACCAATGTGAAATATAAGACATTGGTATGGGAAGCGATCCATAAGAACGGCAGCGGTTGCGACTATGTTTCCGAATCGATCATCCGGGATGCCGAGATGAAAGACGGTTACTTGTGCTATGGTCCCCGCAAATATAAAACGCTTTTCCTGATCGAAGTGGAGAGTATGGAACCGGCTACCGCGCATAAATTATATGATTTTGTGGCCTCTGGCGGGCGTATTTTCTGTATAGAGGCTTATCCGCATAAATCGGTCGGCCTGAAGGATCATGACAAGCATGATAAGGAAGTGCAGGAATGGGTGGAAAAGATGAAGCAGATGGACGGGCGTTTCATACTGCTTCATAAACCGGAAAAAGACTTTGTCGGTTGGTATCAGGGTGTGCAGAAAGACTATGGATTGACACCGTATATGACGATTGAAAAACCTGATCCTTATCTGATGCAGAACCGTTATCAGGGTGATAACAAAGAAGAGATGTTCTTTTTCAGTTATGCACACCGCTATAATTCGCATCAGACCCGTATTTCCTTCAGCAACGAGGTTGTAAAAGGCCGACAGGGTTGGGTGTGGGATCTGGAAACGGGTGAACGATACCGGTTGCCGCTGGATGCAGCCAACAGTTTCCTGTTCGACTTCGGTCCGGCTGACTCTCTCCTGATTGTGTTCGATAAGCAAAAGAGAGGAAATGATTACAAGCCGCTTCCGGTTTCCGGTGAGGATTTGAAAGATCTTTCGTCTGATTGGGATGTGGAGTTCCGTCATAGCCGTGAGAATACGGTGCAGAATACTCATTTCGACAAACTGAAGGATTTAAAGGAGACGGACTATGTGAATTTCTGCGGAACGATTGTTTATAGAAAGAAAGTCAACGTCTCTTCGCCTGCCGGAATGGTTCTTAACCTTGGGTTGGTACATGGTGTATCGGAAGTATTCGTGAACGGGCAGAGTTGTGGTGTCAAATGGTATGGCCGCCGTATCCATCCGGTCTCAGCCCGGTTGAAACAGGGGGAGAATTCGGTAGAGGTACATGTAGTAACTGTTATGGGAAACTATATGAAGACGCTGAAGGATAATAAGATCGCTCAGGCGTGGACCCGGAGGCAGGATGTTGTGCAGCCGGCGGGATTGGTAGGACCGGTAACCGCTTATAGAATTAAAAATTAAGAATTAAGAATTAAAAAATTAAGAAGCTGAAATTAAGAAATTGAAGAATTATGAATGTGATTAGAAAAATAATGATCCTGTGCTTGCTGGCGGGAATGATGATTCCGGTGTGGGCAAAAGATTACCAGATGACTATGTTCGGGATCAAGTCGGATGGGACGACCATGAATACCCGTTCCATACAAAAGGCGATCGACTTTATTTCCGAGAGCGGGGGTGGACGTCTGGTGTTTACTGTCGGACGTTATCTGACTGGCAGTATTCATCTGAAGTCAAATGTGACGATCCATTTGGGAGAGGGGGCCGTGTTGGTCGGTTCCACTAATCCTTATGATTATGATATGGAGCTGAATGCCTGGTACGGCTTGATCTTGGCGAATAAGCAGGATAATATCGGTATCACCGGCAAAGGGGTGATCGACGGTCGTGGACGTGAGCTTGCCAATAACTTCATCAACCAGGTTTATTCAGGGGTGATCAAGGATAAGTTGCAGTTGGGACGTGTTGCCAACCGTCCGAAGCTGGTCTATTTCCGCGAATGCAAGAATGTGGAGATAAAAGGTGTGACGATGATGAATCCGGCTTTCTGGACGCAGACCTATGACCAGTGCGAGAACCTGTTGATCGACGGTATCACGGTGCATAGCCGTGCTTACTGGAATAACGACGGGATGGATATTGTCGACTGTAACGGCGCATTGATCCAAAACTGTTATGTGGATGCGACAGACGATGCGATCTGTCTGAAATCCCATAGTGCCGATGCCATTTGCCAGAATATCGAGGTCCGCAACAATACGGCTTGTTCAAGTGCAAGCGGTATCAAGTTCGGAACGGCTTCGACTGGTGGCTTCAAGAACATAAAGATCATCAACAATACTATATTCGACACGTTCCGTTCGGCTATAACGATCCAGGCGGTTGATGGCGGACTGGTTGAGAATATAGTGGTGGACAGCCTTCGTTCCATCAATACCGGAAATCCTATCTATTTGGTCGTGGGAGAACGTCGTGAGGGACGTCGCAGCCGGATGGACAACGTGCATATCTCGAATGTTTATGCCGAAGTCCCGGCAACGAAACCGGATGCAGGATATGACTACGAAGGGCCGACGGAAGATAATCCGCGTAATGTCTCGCCTTCCGGCATTGTCGGCTTGCAAGATAACAAGATTACGAATGTCTCTATCGAGAATGTCGAGATCGTCTATCCGGGCGGTGGTAATCCGTTGTATGCTAAAGTTGGATTGGACGAACTGGATAAAGTACCGGAAATGCCGAAAGCTTACCCTGAGTTCTCTCAGCATAAGGAGTTGCCTGCCTGGGGATTTTATGTCCGCCATGTCGATGGGGTCACTTTCAAGAATGTGAAGCTGACTGCTTTGAAGAAAGACTATCGTCCGGCTATCGTCTTGGACGATGTGCACAACGGGGCATTTACAAAGATCAAAGTGGTTGAACCGTCTGCCGGAAAGAAGGAAAAGATACACGTTTACAAGTCTACGAAGATAAAAAAATAGAACGGGAGATACGGGAGACACATAAAAGGGGAGGGAATGCAAAATGTGCATATCCCTCCTTTTTTATGTAGCGGAACAGACAATACTCCCCCTTCCTTCCTCAGAGCAGGATAAGAAGGAAAAAACTGTTTAAGAAAGACTGAACCAATCAAAGGATAGTTTATCTGGCAATTACTGAATACGATTAGGAAAGACTGGGCTTATTTAAGTGACGATCGCCATGCTTCTGTTGTCAGACAGCCTGGTCATAAACCTTTTGCCTTTGGTCGAATACGTTTTCGCCCTTAGTCGAAAAGGTTTTTGACGAGTGTCGAAAGGGCTTTTGACCAAGGGCGAAAAGTAAAGGTGTGGTAGTAATGGCCGTAAATACCTGTATGTTTTTGTTTTCTTTTCGTGATAAAGACGGCTTTAGAAATACCCGTGCGTTTCCACATCTCCATATTTGAGGGCTATCTCTACCCGTTTGACAGTGAATGCACCGTCATCTTCGGACTGGAACCCGATGCGGTTGTATCCCTGTTTGAGAACTTCGTCGGGTAGGATAAAGGCATATTCCTTTTCTTCTTTTTCCAGCCCTCGTTCCCTATCGTATAGGTGGGTGTAGGCCGGCATTTCTTTCTCAACGGCTTTTCCGTTTACCGTCAACCGGCAGGATGCCGGCCGACTGGTGCGGATGAATAGGATTGCTTCTTCCGGATATCCTTCCTCTACCGAATCGCCGATATAAAGATTGACTTCTTTCTCTTCTCCCTTGCCTATTTTTAGCGGGAGTGGAGAGTCCGGCTTTATATTATACTGGACAACCCCGTCAGACAGTGCATATATCTTATTCCTGCCTTTTAAAGTTTCCAACGATCCTAATTCCTGAAGCAGTTCCGGCATCATGACCCGGCAAACTTGGCCGCCGTCTTCCAGATACAGTTTCCCGTCATGTTCGGTATTGAGCGTGCCGAAATAATAATTGAACAGGTAGATCCCGTCTGCCCCCTGTGAGAGGATATGGGAACACATCCCCCTGTGCATGCCGTGTGACCAGAATTCCCGCGGGCGGTAGCCTCCGTCGTCGATCGAACTGTAGAACGGAATGTTGAGCTCTTTCCCCATTTCTTCCCTGAACTTGGCTACCGGCATGGCGGGATCGCCTCTCCAATGGACACCTGTACTGATAAAGTCCAGCAATCCGAGGCGTAGCCATTCGCGTATATCCAGTCCTTTCATCATGTTTTGCTCGACCGTCGGTGCCACACGTGCGGAGAGTAGGATCTTTCTGCCTTGTTTGGCTGAAATTTCATCTACTTTCTGACGGATGTCTTTTACCAACTGTGTCATCAGTGGTGCGTTCTGCGGCCCTGTGCCAGACTTGAAGTAAACGATAAAGCGCATGAAGTCGAGATCGTATCCGTCGATTATGTCGGCGTAATTTTCCAATTGCTCGGAAATAATCGCCAATTTGCGGTCGCGCACTTCCTTTATGGCAAAGTCAAAAGCCCCGCCGCTGTTATAACCTTGTGTCGTGTCGTTCAGCCAGTATTCCGGATGCTGAATCCAGAAATCGGTGTACCAGATCGGACAATGGGTAGTCGTATCATTGAAATGCAAGTCGTTCATCCGGTAGGTGATGAAGGCTTCCATCCCTTTCTCCTTTGCCCTTTTTAAGGTATAAGCGACCAAGTCCGTCCCCTCTTTTTCCAGGTTCAGATGGTTCCGGTAGTATTTTCGGAAAGAGTTGTATTGAGCTGTGTCGCAACCGCAATCCAACGTCCCGTCCAGGTCGTCTCCCATCACATGGCCGTATTTGGAACGAACATAGAAGAAATCGCTGCCGGAACACATCATATAGGTCGTGACCTGTGAGTTCGCCACCATATCGACGCAGGAGTCCAAGTCGGCAAGCGTAAGCGGACGATATTTGAACCAGCGGTTTCCTAACAGGTCGGAACCATCGTTGTTATGAATGATCCGGAATGTCCGTTCGGGAGTCTTTTTTACATCGGGTGCACAGGCAAAGAAAGCCTGTACACATAAAAGAATCGAGAGATAGTTAATTATAAGTGATTTCATGGTGTGTTGTGTGTTTATTCGACTAATGAGTACGGCTTTTCCTCTGCTGTGAACTGCCTTCTCTTATTGGGACTTGAAGTCATTTGAAAGACGAGTTCCCCTCCGTTCATGATGTCCTGATGGGTGATGTAGGCCTTTTTGTAAGGTTGACCGTTTAGGGTGACAGATTTGATGTAGCGGTTCTTGTCGCTGACCTTGTCTGCTCTGACTGTAAATGTTTTTCCGTTTTCCAGGTTTACCTGCATATAGGGCAGGTAAGGAGCTCCGATCACATACTGATCGGTTCCTGGGCATACCGGATAAAAGCCCATGGCTGAGAAGATGTACCAGGCGGACATCTGGCCGCAGTCGTCGTTGCCGCATAAACCGTCGATATTGTTGCGGTACATACGGTTCATGATTTCACGAATCCAGTATTGCGTTTTCCACGGTTCGGTAGTCCAGCTATATAAATAAGGGATATGGTGGCTCGGTTCGTTACCGTGGACATAAGTGCCGAGCAGGCCTTCTCGTGTCACATCTTCGGTCTGGGCGAAGAATTCATCCGGCAGATGCATGGTAAACAAGGAGTCCAGCTTGTTGATAAAACTGCGGTTTCCACCCATCAGGCGAATCAGATCGGACGGAGCCTGCGGAACATAGAAAGAGTAGTTCCAGGCATTTCCCTCGATAAAACCTTGTCCGTGTGTGCTGAGCAGATCGATCTCCTCTTTCCAGCTACCGTCTTTGTAACGCGGACAGGCAAAACCGAGACCGGGTTTGAACACGTTCCGGTAGTAGAGGGCACGTTTCTTGTAAGTATCGGCAATCTGTTTGTCTCCCAGCAAAAGGGCGGTGTGATAGACCGTCCAGTCTTCATAGGCATTCTCCAACGTGATGGAGGCGGAAGTGGGGGATTGGTCGAAAGGGACATATCCTAATTGTTTATACTCATCCGTATGATCATAATAAGGTACGTTTGAACTGCTGACCATCGCTTTGACTGCTTCTTGCTTGTCGATTGGCAAGCCTTTGGTGATGGCATCGGCCAGGACGGAAACCGAGTGATAGCCGATCATGCACCAGTTTTCGTTACCCATATGTGACCAGACCGGCAGCAGATGATGCACGCTTTGGCTGTAATGGGCGAGCATCGACTTTACAAGATCCGTACTGACATCTCGTTTGATGATGTTGAACAGCGGATGTAAAGCCCGGTACGTATCCCAGACTGAAAATACGGTATAGTTTGTAAAGCCCTCGGCCTGGTGGATGTTGTGGTCGATCCCTCGGTATTTCCCGTCTACATCCATATAAACGGACGGGTTGATCATCGTATGGTACAAAGATGTGTAAAGCATGGATAGCTGGTCGTTACTGCCCTCTGCATCGATGACGGACAGTGCGTTCTCCCATTTCCCATTCGTTTCCTGGCGGATCGTGTCAAACGATTTACCGGTAGCCTCTGCTTGCAGGTTCTTTACGGCTCCGTCTGTTCCGACAGCCGAAAGAGCCACTTTGATTTCGAGCGGAGCGCTTCCTTCTTTGAACTCGAAATAGGAAACAACTTTACGTCCTCCGATCTCCGGGAAGTTCTCTGCTGTATTGAAACGCCGGAAACCACCCGGATAGTTGACTTTTTCCCGGTCTGTATATCCGTAACGGGTGACCGGCTGGGAGAACGAGATGGCAAAATAGATATAGTTTACGCGACTCCATCCGTTGGTAATGCGGTAGCCCGTAACCAAAGTGTCGTTTTCGACCCGGAGGTTTGCCCATAACACCTTGCCATCGTAATTGTAGATACCGTGGTTGAGGTCGAGTATCAGCTGTTTCTTCTGATCGGCCGGATAGGTGTATTTATGAATACCGGTCCGTTCGGTTGCTGTCAGTTGCACTTTGATCTGATCGTCGGTCAGCAACACTTCGTAGTAGCCTGGACGGGATATTTCGGTGTCGTGGCTGAATCGGGAACGATAGCCGCTGTCCGGATTATCAGCCGTACCAGGGTTGATCTGCAATTTTCCGGTGAAGGGCATCAGCAGAATATCACCGAGGTCGGAATGCCCCGTTCCGCTGAAGTGGGTATGGCTGAAGCCGACGATGGAACTGTCTTTATGTTGGTAGCCGGCACAGTATTCATACGCGCGAGGCTGATAGACACCGTCGATGTTATGAGGAATGGTATCGGTATCAGGACTTACTTGTACGATACCAAACGGAGCGCAGGCGCCGGGAAATGTATGTCCCATCCCGTTTGTTCCGATGATCGGGTTTACCAGATCGGTCTTTTGTGCCATAATCGGCATGCTCATGTAGGCAAAGGCGACGATCAGTGATTTCATTAGTTTTTGCATATGTGTGTTTTTCTTATTTTCTAGGATGTCCAAAAGTAAGCAAAGTCGCAAATATGCAAATGTATTTTTTGTCGGATTTATTTAGATATTTGGCTAAATGGTGAAAAGCGGACGCTGGTCCTAACCGGCCTGTTTCCCTTGCGGACGCGATTTGCCTGTTACGGCCATCAGACTGGCGATTGGAAAATAGATCAGTTTCCTCATGGCAATCACTGTTTTAATTCTTACGAAAATGCGTTTCCTGGTAAGAACAAAAAGGCCGCCTTTTTTACAGAGGCGGCCTTTCGGATATATGGAATAAGTTTGTTATTACTTAACCAATGCAGCGAATTCGCTGTTAGTTGCATATTTTGCAAATTCCAGGTCGATAGCAGCTTCTTTAGCCATAGCCTTATCAGCAGCGATAGCAGCTTTCAGGTTGCTGATAACTGCGTTAGCGTCGTTTGTACGAGCAGCTACGATAGCTTTCAGGTAAGAAGTTGTAGCGTCGGGTTTAGCAACTGCGTTCAGAGTTTGAGAAGCTTTGCTGTAATCCTTAGTCAGGATCTGAGCCAAAGCAGCGTTGTTAGACTTAACTGAACCGAAAGAGTTAGCGGCCTTAGCCCATTCGCCCTGTTCCAGATACAGAACACCCAGAGCTTCGCCTAATTCAGCAACGCCTGCTGCGCTACCGAACAACTGTTGAGCCTTAGCCTGGTCACCCTTAGTCAGAGCGATCAAACCTAAGTTCATGTTAGCTTCCGGATTAGCTTTTACAGAGTTTGATTTGTTGAACATCTGTTCTGCCTTAGCCAAGTCGCCGGCACGGAATGCCATCATACCGATGTTGTTCCAAGTGCGGTAGCAGTTAGGATACAGTTCAGAAGCTTTTGTATAGATAGCCATCTTTTCTGCGTCGTTGTTAGTCAGAGTAGCAGCATACAGAATTTCTTCGATGTTCAGTTCAGAAGGATTGCTCTTGGCTAATGCGCTGATTTCGTCGTCAGACTTGCCGATGATTTCGATGTTGGCAGTCAAACGAGAACGACGAAGTTGCGGCAAGATTGTTTCTGCCAGATCAGAGTAAACAGCAGAGATATTCTTGATTTCTTTTTCTCTTGTTTCGGGATCCTGGTACATAGAGATAACTCTCAGTACGAGGTCTTTATCTTGCAAGTTAGATGCAGCTACCAATTCTTTGAAGCCTTCCCAGTCCTGAGCAGTGTAACGAGCGTCAACCGGAGCGTCAACCTTCATCTTCTTCAATTCTTTAGACAGGTATTTGCTTGTGTTGCCTTCACGTCTTTCAGCCAAGCCAGTGTTCAGTTTAACACCACCATCAGGAGAAGCGTAAGCAGAGATTTCGATTGCTACGTTCTGGTTAGGAGCTTCGTCTGCATTCTTAACAAGTTCTTTCCATTCTTTGATTGCGTCAGAGTTCAACTCTTGAGCACGCAGGTTAGCCTGTTGGATAAGGAACATGATGTTTGCGTCGTGAGCTTCTTTGATGATACGTTGGAATTTGTCTGCTGCAATAGCTGCATTAGCAGTAGCTGCGTCAGCCAGTTCGGATGTAGCGATCACGCCTTCTCCGATTTTTACATCCGGCAATTTAACTGTCTTGTTCTTGATCTTTGCGTCGAAAGTCAGATACAATTCAGATTTCTTCATTTCCGGTTTGTAAGTGAAAGCAGATTTCATGGTTACGTTAGCACCTTCTTTCTGTGGGATAACTTGGTTGTTGCCCTTTACTTTTTCACCTTGGTAAGTGTAAGATGTTCCCCATGCTTCACCACCGGCATAACGAAGAACCGGAGTCACAGTTACAACTGCTTTTTTGTTGAACCATTTTGCAGGGAATGTGGCATTAATAGTCACAGGAACTTTGCCTCCGATGGCCTCAAGCGGCTGCGGTTCAGCTTTGATGTACTCTTCAGCTAACGGTTTCAACTTGTTTGAACAAGAAGAAAAAGTCAGAATTGCTGCCAATACGAGGAAAGGCATTAAATACTTTTTGTTCATAATTTGATGTAAGTTTAAAATGTTACTATGTTTATATATTCACTTTCAAATATCCCTTAGCCATCAAAGTGCAAAACTAAAGCATTTTTTTGTTATGAAGAGCAAACAAGAGATAAAATCTTTCCAATTAATACTTATTAATGAATCTTGTCTCCATTTTTTTCAGTCTGATGTCAAAACAGATAGGAAATGAATCCGGTGAATCCTTTCGGATTTTGTCTAACCCTTATTGTCAAATTTTAATCAAAACAGGGCTTTTTGAGTATAAAGTTTGTTATTGTAAACAATTTTCACAATATATATGCCGGCCGGGATCGAACCAATCGGCAAGGTCGTTTGTTGCCCGGTGATGGAATAATTGCGTATAGCCTTTCCTGTGGGCGAAACAAAGGTGAGGGAGGCCCGGCTGACGGGAACTGCAAAGTCGATGTGGATCGTATGCCGGTATCTGTCGACAGACAGGCTGACATCCGTTGCCGCTTCTATGTGCTCGTTGGCCGTTCCGCTTCCTTCGTTCGGATCCATTCCGTTGCAACTGCGAGCTGTTACTCCGATAGGATCGAGCCAGTATTTGAGCTGCTTGCTACTATCGGCCGGTTCGGACCAGCTTTTTTGTATGGAGAAAAAGAAGTCTTCGACCGGATTGAGACAGCTGGAAGCACCGCCTGTCAAGCCTCCGATGATCCGGTTGTCGCTATCAAAAAGGGGAGAACCGGACGAGCCTCCGGCTGTACATCCTGTCGCCCAACGGGCTACCTTCCAGTGTGAATTTTCATTGAAGTCGGTAACCTGTATTTTATAGGTCGTCAGCTCTACGTTTCCTTCGGCGAGGTTAAGCCTCTTGAGCGATCCGCCCGGATGGTGGATACACGTATAAGGAGCTGTCCCCGCATCCAGCGCGTTCCAGCCGGCATAATAGGCTCGGTAATCGGCCGGTGGTGTGTCCTGCAATTCCAGTAATGCCATATCCGTTGATTCATTCACAGCCCGGAAATGGGCCGAAGCGATTGTCTGGTCAGTACGTCCAGGTTCAACCGGACTGCATTGGGGGCTGTTGTAATTGAAGTAACAGACAATATTGCCTGCCACCTCTTCATAATCTGGGTTTTTGATCTGGAACTGGTTATTCAAGCAATGCGAGGCTGTAAGGAGGTAAGGTTTTCCGTCGTTAGCCGTGTTGTTGACAAGCGTTCCCGTGCAACCGGTCGTCCCGTTGATAATCATCAGGACTACACTGCGTTCGATAGCGTCGTAACGGGTTGTCGAATCCTGGTAGCAGGCGATGACCGGCATACATCTGAAAGCCGCAAAGTCGGGCTGCGGTTCCGAGAGTCTGAGGTTTCGATAGCCGTGGTTCACCTCGCCGACCGCGAGTTTTCCAGGGAAAGCGGTTTTCGCCGGTTCTTGGTATTCGATGATCAACTCGTCTCCCTGGATCGGGGCCACGGGCAGAATGCCACGTTCCGAATTGTTCAGGTGGTTGAACGAGCCCAAGACTTCCGATTGGTCGCTATTGTACAGGAATACGCGTGCGCCTTCGGGCAGATGGTATTTACTGAACATTATATTGAGGGAGAGCGCACCTTCGGAACGTATCCCGAGTCGCCAGACCTTTGTCCCGTCGGACAGGGTGAAATGGACTCCGGAATTCTCCGGCGTATAGTCTGTCACGAACTTATAGGCAAAGCGGAATCCATTCCGTAGGCCGGTTGCTTCTAGCGAATCGAGCCGGAGCTGTTCCGCCAGGTCGAATGGGGGCATTGTAATAAACATATCCTCTGTCAGGCTTTTGGTGGCCGTGAGAGGGAGTGGCTGTCCTCCGTGACTGATCTGTGCCTTGACGGAAACACCGAGAAACAGGCATAATCCGAAATATATTATAATAATAAGATGCTTTGCCATAATAGCGACAAATATACGATTTTAGGAAAATAATCAGCTATTTCAGATTCATTTTAAAATTGCTCCTGATATTTGTCCTGTCAAAAGATTAGACAGATAAAAAGTAGAACTATAAAAGATGAATGAAATGAAGAAAATTTTAGCACTGTTAGTTTGCCTGCTTACCATAAGTACGGGCGTTCGCGCGGACGATGACCGTCCGGTTCGTTTCGACCAGCTGCCCGCTAAGGCACAGGCATATGTAAAGAAATATTTCCCACAGGAAAAGGTGGCGCTGGCAAAGATGGAAAAGGATTTTTTCGACAAGAAGTATGAAGTGATTTTTGCCAACAGCAGCAAAGTGGAGTTCTTTAAGGACGGAACTTGGAAAGAAGTGGATTGCAAGTATTCCACTGTTCCCGAAGCTGTCATTCCCGAAGCCATCCTACGCTATGTAAAGGCTACTTATCCCGATCATAAGGTCGTTAAGATCGAAAAGGAAGACCGGGGGTATGAGGCGAAACTTGCCAACGGTATGAAGCTGGAGTTTGACAATAAGTTTAACTTGATAGATATAGACAATTAATTAAGAACCGATTTTAAATAGAAATGGTATGATTAAAAATGTATTTTTACTTGCGGCACTATCTCTGTGCCTGTTCCAAAGTTGTGACAATGATGATAACGAACCGGTTCCCGGTTATGTGAGTGCCGAAACCAAAGCTGCTTTTGACGAAAAATATCCTGCGGCAAAAGATGTGGAGTGGGAGACGCGTAACGATTATTTGATTGTGGATTTCAAACAAGATAAAGTAGAGAAGGAAGCTTGGTTCGACAATAGCGGAACTTGGTATATGACGGAAACGGATATCCCTTTTGCACAGCTTCCCGATGCGGTGAAGACTGCTTTCCAGCAAGGTGAATATTCGACTTGGAAAGTGGACGATGTGGATATGATCGAACGCCGGGATGTCGAGACCGTCTATGTGATCGAGACGGAACAGGGCAATAGTGAGGTGGATCTTTATTATTCTCCGGACGGTATCTTGGTGAAAACCGTTCTCGATGCGGGTGGGAACGATGGATATGAAGATTTCATCCCGTCACAGCCTTCCTCTTCCGTAGATGCTTATGTCAAAGAACATTATCCTTCTGCCCGTATCTTGGATATCGACCGGGAAAAAGGTGTTACGGAAGTTGAAATATTGGATGGAACAGTTTGCCGCGAACTCCTGTTCGACGATGGAGGCGCTTGGATGCAGACTAAAACGGAACTTCGTATTACAGCGCTGCCGGACGCGGTAATGGCTGCTATCAAGGCTTCGCAATATGCAACCTATAGGATCGACGATGCTGATTTCATCGAGACTCTGACTGGCGAATGGTATCTCGTTGAACTAGAATCCGGCAAGCAGGAAGTGAAACTTCGCATAGACGCTACCGGAAAGATATTGTAGAAACCTACCGTTATCGCTTTCAGGTTCGTGAGAGAAAATTGGACATGGTATCCGGTATATCGGAGATAATCCGGCTTTGTTTTCCAGCCACCAAACAGGTGATAGCCCGTTCCCATGTCCAAAACTTAGCATTTGCAGTCGTGCAGGGGATGTACAGTAGTATCCAAGGCAATTAGTGCTTCGGAGAAACGGACGCATGTTGCTTAATCCAATTTCAGCCTGATGACCGTTCCGTATGAAGGGACATTTTTGAATGCTTCTTTCAAGTCATATTCTCCGGCATAGACACGGGCACAGGTCAAGACACCGCCATGTGCGAAAATGCATACTTTCTGCAGGCCACTTTCTCTTATTTCATTTAGGAAATGACTGACACGGGTATATTGATCTTGCAAGGATTCGCCCGAAGGAGCCGGAACATTGATCCAGTCGTTGAACCAGGCTTCCGATCGAGGATCGGAGGATAGTTCGTCCCAAGATTTCATTTCCCATTCCCCGAAGCTGATTTCCTTAATGCGGTCTTCCTTTTCTGCGTCTGGGTAGCCGCAATAGGTGGCGAGGCGGGTACAGCGTGTAAGCGGGCTGCTCCACACTTTGTCGAATGTATGGCCGGATAAGTTTTTTTTTACGGCTTCGGCTTCATCTTCGAATGAAGGACGAAGGGGAACATCGGTTTGTCCGTATGCATAGCCGGCGGGAATGTCGACGGATGTATGTCTGACCAGATAAATTTCCATATAATATATGTTTTATATGATTGTCGTATAAATAACGGCTATCCCTAAATAGAAACTCAGTTCGCAAAGCAAAAATGTTGCTCCGCAGCAGTCACCTGTATAGCCTTGTATTTTCTTTTTCATTAGAGAGGTGAGAAAATAAAAGACAAGAACAGGCAGTAGACCTGCCAGGAGATAAACGGGTTCCGGCAGCCAGAACATCGGAATCAGAGCGGAGAAAAGGCAACATGTATATTCACTTGTAGTCATCCGGCTGTAGACCGTTTTGTTTTTGGCCTCTTCTTCCTTGCGTGCGTAGGGAAGCCTATTGATGATCATTCCGGCAACTCCTTTGGAAAAAGGATCGCCTGCCAGTATCGCACTTCCGGCAAGAGTCAGTGGCAGGCTGCTCAACAATGTATATAGAAGTGCAAAATAAAGAATCAACCCGATCACCCCGTAGCTTCCTATATGTGAGTCTTTCATAATTGAAAGGATACGTTCGCGCGAAGTCCCTCCCCCGAAGCCGTCGAAAAAGTCAGCAAGTCCGTCTTCATGTAGGCAACCGGTTATCAGCAGCCGGGTGACGATTGCCAATAGTACGGCAACACTTGCCGGCAGTATCAGTGAAGCTGTGTAAAGTACGATTACGGAAAGCCCGGCTGTGAGCCAGCCGACTAACGCCCAGCGGCTGACTACATTCTTGAAATATTCCGAAGGAACTTCAGCCAGTCGCCAGAATGGTAGCCGGGTGAAAAATATAAAGGCGGCAAGGATACGGAGCATGGATTGGGAATTAATAATTAAACAGGGGTTAGAAATATTTGGTGATGGAGGCTTGCTGGAAGCTGTGCATCTCGTTGATCATGCGGACTGCCGAGTCCACAATCGGATAGGCGCATACGGAGCCGGAACCTTCACCCAGGCGTAAGCCGAGATTTAGCAACGGCTTGGCTTGTAGGATATCCAGCACACGTTTGTGTCCGGCCTCGTCTCCGCAGTGTCCGAATATGCAGTAGGGAAGCATTTCCGGATACAAGTGTGAAGCAGCCAGTACGCAGTTTGTCATGATAAAGCCATCTACCAGAATAACCATCTTCAATTCTGCCGCGCGGAGCATGCCTCCCACAGCCATCACCATCTCGTAGCCGCCGAAATAGCGGATTACATCCAACGTGCTGTTGTCTCCCTTGTAGTTCTCGAGTGCCTTTCTTAAGACATTATATTTATGTTTGACCCCTTCGTTATCCAAGCCGCTTCCGGCGCCTACGCAATCGATCAGCGGGATTCCCGTCAAGCAAGTCATCCACATACTTGATGCAGCGGTGTTTCCGATTCCCATCTCACCAAAACTGATCACGTTGCTCCCTTTGTCGTAGCAATCTGTGACAATGTCGGCTCCATATTGGATTGCCAATTCCATTTCGTCTTGTGTCATGGCCGCTTCATACAGGAAGTTACGGGTCCCTTTCCTGATTTTCCGGTCGATCAACTCTGGGATGGCTGGGAAATCGAAATCCACACCTCCGTCGACGATCTTGATTTCGAAGCCGTGCTGGCGTGAAAGGAAACAGATGCCTGCTCCCCCGTTCAGGAAGTTGTGTATCACCTGGCGTGTTACTTCTTTGGGTGATTTGCTGACGCCTTCGTCGGCGATTCCGTGGTCGGATGCGTATATTACATTAACTGGATGATGAAGTGCTGGGGATAATGTTTGCTGGATCAGACCGATTTGGAGTGCAATTTCTTCAAGTGTACCCAGTGACCCTTTGGGTTTCGTCAGATTATTGATTTTGTCCTGCAGGGCTGTGGTGATAGCGGTGTCAGGTTTTTGAATGTTGAAAGAGATCATTGTATAGTGTTTTTATTATTTTACCTTCATGGGAATACCACTCACCATGAGAACAACTTCGTCGGCACGGGATGCGATGTATTGGTTAAGCCAACCTTGCAGATCTGTGAACCGGCGTTGTACTGCATCGGGAGAAACGCCGCCTAATCCGATTTCGTTTGTGACGAAGATCAGGTAGGCATCCTGCTCTGTCAATTTATTAAATTCTTCTTTTAACTCGACCAGGGAACGGTTCGTGTCACCTTCATTGTCGAAGAAAAAGTTCGTTCCCCAGAGAGTAACACAATCGATAACGACCACACGGCCGTTCAGATCGTGGCGGCTCAGGTATTTTTCTTCTTCGATATTCGTCCATTCCGGTCCCCGGTTGGCCTGATGGCGAAGTACACGCTCGCGGAACTCCTCGTCCCAGACACGTGATGTCGCCAGGTAAACCGGATTAGCTGTCAGTGACAAAGCAAGTTTTTGCGCATATCCGCTTTTTCCGGAACGTTGGCCGCCTGTCACTAAAACGATATGCTTTTTTCCCATTGTCTTATTCTCCTTTCGGTTTATTGCGGGCGGCAGCGCGTTTTGCCTTGTTGAGCGGGTTGTTCTTGCTTGTCTTGCGCAACGCTGCCGATTTTGGAGAAGAAGCCAAGCGTTGTGCAACGGCCGACCGTCCTAATGATTTGCCGAATTTGGGGCGCAAAGCTTCTTTCAGCATCTCTTTGTCGATGCCAGTCACCTTTGTTTCTTTTTTCGTGCTTTCTCCATTGCGTGCAGCATGGCGGGCGGCTGCGTATTTATTGTATTTTACATATTTGCCGGGGCGTAGGCCTTTTGAACCGGCTGCTGGAGAAGTTGCCTTCTTTTCGGAAGTCGCCGTAGACGAGGGCTTTGTCTTCTTCGCCTTTTTTTCTTGTCCGGCAAGTTCCAACTCTTGGATATTGATCCGTGCGGAAGATGTTTGTTTGCCCGTATGCTTTCCGATTCTAACTTGTATATCATCCAGCATGACGATATCGGCTTCGGTTACTTTCTGCCCGATATGAGGCAGGCTGCCGTTTACGGTGACACGTCCTTCTTCGATGAATTTGTCCGCTTCCCTGCGTGAACAAAGGCCGGAATCACTGATGAGCTTATTTAATCTTACTTCCATTTTGTACGTCTTTATTTAGTGGATAATTATTGATATTAAACAAACAATAAGCCCCATGAGAAGTTCGGCATTACTGTTTGTTTTGATGGCAATCAACATGTCTTCTGTTGTGAAAGTCCGTTCGTTGGTCCCGATATAAGGCTTTTCCACCGGCTTCCCGAAATAATCGTGGGTCCCCCCAAAACGGCAATTCAATATAGCGGCAAGGGCAGATTCCGGATAGCCTGAGTTTGGGCTGGCATGAGCCGGGCCGAAGCGCTTAACGAAATCCGTTTTGTTCAAGTTGCCGGAAACAGCCAGCATCAACCATGCTGTCAACCGGGCAGGGATATAATTGGCAAGATCGTCGAGCCTTGCGGCAATCTGCCCGAATTCTAAGTAACGTTCGTTTTTGTAGCCGATCATCGAATCGAGCGTATTCACCATTTTGTAAGCCATCATGCCGGGAAGTCCGAGCAGGGCAAACCAAAACATGGGAGCTATCACTCCGTCGCTCAGGTTTTCCGCGAGCGTTTCGAGAGCGGCAGCCCGTATCTCTTGTGGGGAGAGACGGGAAGTGTCGCGGCCTACGATCCGTCCGACCTGTTTGCGTCCTTCTTCCGTGCTGCGGTCTACTGCTTCGAAAACGGCTTTCACTTCTTTGACCAGCGTTTTCCCCGCCAGGCAGTAAAAGACGCCTATCCCGACTAGAATCGAAGCGACCATCGGGTGAAAGTATCCGGCAAGCATCAGTATCCGTTCGCAGAGCAAATACGTTCCGGCAACCAGTATAAGTGCCATGATGCCTCCTTTGACGGCCCGGTCATTTCCTTTGTTCAGCGTCTTCTCTCCTAAAGAAATCACTTTGCCGAAACCAACAACCGGATGTGGCCATCCTTCAGGATCACCAAACAAGCGGTCTGCCAGCCATCCGCCGATGAACGGGAGGGCTTTTGCCATATAAAACGATTGATGGAACCAATAATACATAATAGTGGCAAAGGTAAAAATATAATTTCAGTTATGGAATCCATCGCCTATATTCCTTATGATTTATCGAGGTAAAATTGAAGGAGGAAGATATGCTCTTCACCCTGATACCGGTAGGAGATGTGCAACCCGTATTGACGACAAATCGCTTCGGCTATGGCGAGGCCGAGTCCGGTCGATTCCTTTTTCTTGTTCCCTTGGTAGAAACGTTCGAAGATATGCTCGCTGTTGAGAGGTTCGGTTTGCCCTGTGTTGGCGATAGTCAGCGAGTCTGCCTGGATCGTGACACGAACGTGTCCTTTTTCCTTGTTATGGATAAAAGCGTTTTTCAGCAGGTTGGAGATGAGTGACTCCGCCAGTGTCTCGTTCATCGTTATCGTCAGTAGGCCCTGTTCCTCCAGTGAGATATGGGCTTTGTAGTGGCTGAATATCTCTTTGTAATCATCTAACAGCCGTTTGACGATGCTGTTGATTTCGACCGGACGGCTGTCGGTGAATTGTCCGTTGTCGATCCGGGAGAGAAACAGCAGGGATTTATTCAGCCGGACGATGTAGTTCAGTGTATGCTTGGTCTTGAACAGTTCTTCCATTTGTTCCTCCGTCAGTTCCGTATTGTCGAGCAGCCATTCGATACGGTTGTTGCAAACGGCAAGTGGTGTCTGAAGTTCGTGCGATGCATTGCCGATAAATTGCTTCTGCTGTTTGAATAGTTGTTCCGAGCGTTCGACGGCTTGGGCTGCTGCTTCGTTCAACCTGCGGAATTCCGGAATACGGGTGTCGTTGGGAACAGGTCCGTGCTGTTTGCCCGGCAAATAACTGTCCAGCCAGTTCAGTAGCGCGTACAACGGGCGCAGGCTCCGATAGAACACCCAGATGCAGACTGTAAGCAGGGTGACCAGCAAGACGATATAAAGGAAGAGAATCCAGTTGGCGACAGCCTCCCGTAAATCTTCTTTTTCAAAAGAGGGAGTCGAGACTTCCAGTAGGAAATAATTGTCATCTTTATCGGCGAAGATGGTCCGCAGCACACGTGCCGGTTCAGTCTCTTCCTTTTCCTTTATATATATGTCGGCATCGTAGTATTCGATCACCGGGTATTGTCTGGCTTCTTCCCTTGTTATGGGACGGATGGAATAGCTGTTGTTACTCCCGTCGTTTTTCGAAGGAAGCTCTTTGCCGGCAAGCGAACGGATGATGATCGTCTCGGAGTAGTCTTCCAGCGCGTCGTCTACTTCATCGTTGATCTCGTCGATCATGGTGAAATAAAAGAAAACCGTCCATACCGTCAGGACGGCTAGCAATGCCAAGGATAGGCGAAGCAATATACGGTAAATCAATTTCATATTTGTCGTGCCTTATTCCTCTTCGTTGATGACTAATTTATATCCGAAGCCATAGATAGAGCGGATTTCAATTGTTGCGCCTGCCTTCTTTAGCTGTTGGCGCAGATTCTTGACTTGTGCATAGACGAAATGGAAACTGTCCGCCTGATCGATATGGTCGCCCCAGACGGCTTCGGCCAGTACGGCCTTGTCAATGATATGGTTCGGTCGGTTGGCAAAATAGAACAGGATGTCGTATTCTTTCTTGAGAAGTTCCAGTTCCTTGTCGTCAACGAATACCCGGAAACTATCTGGTTCGATCCGTAGGTTTCCCAGCCGTAGGGAACGCGAACCGTCGCTGCGTTGTCGTCTCAGCACACTTTTGATACGGGCGTTTAGCTCGGCCAGGTGGAAGGGTTTCGGGAGATAGTCGTCTGCTCCCTGTTCCAGCCCCAGGACTTTGTCCTCGATGGAGTCGCGGGCAGAGATGATGATGACGCTCTCACGCTTCTGCTGTTCCTTGAGCATCTCCAACAACTTCAAACCGTTCCCATCTGGCAACATGATGTCGAGCAGGATACAGTCGTAGCTGTAGTCCGCTATTTTCAGGTTCGCTTCATGGAAGGTGCCTGCCGTTTCCACTACATATCGTTCTTTTGCCAGTGTTTTCTGCATCAGTTCCCTGAGCGAAGGTTCGTCTTCAACTATTAATATCTTCATAAATATAGCCTTATCAGTATCCAAAGATACGAAGTGAATTTAAAATAAACTTGAAATGATCATTTTAAAAAGGCAAACAACCGTCGAATCTCATGATTTTTATATAAGTTTGCCTGTCCGTATCGAGGATACGATTCAAAAACCAATATTATAAATTAAAATACAAACGCTATGGCAACAACTCCTTTCAAGTATCAGGCTCCGTTCCCATTGGGTCCGGATACAACAGAGTATTATTTGCTTACAAAAGATTATGTTTCGGTTTCCGAGTTCGAAGGAACCCCGGTTCTGAAAGTAGAGAAAGAAGGTCTTACGGCAATGGCTAATGCCGCTTTCCGTGATGTTTCCTTTATGCTTCGCCGCTCGCACAACGAGCAGGTGGCTAAGATCCTGAGTGATCCGGAAGCAAGTGATAACGATAAATATGTAGCGTTGACTTTCCTGCGTAACGCAGAAGTTGCTGCTAAGGGTGTACTTCCTTTCTGCCAGGATACCGGTACGGCTATCATCCACGGCGAAAAGGGACAGCAGGTGTGGACTGGCTACTGCGATGAAGAGGCACTTTCGTTGGGTGTATATAAAACCTATACGGAAGAGAACCTGCGCTATTCGCAGAACGCTCCCCTGAACATGTACGACGAAGTGAACACCAAATGCAACCTCCCCGCCCAGATCGATATCGAAGCTACGGAAGGTATGGAATATAAGTTCCTGTGCGTGACAAAGGGTGGCGGTTCCGCCAATAAGACTTACCTGTATCAAGAAACAAAGGCGATCCTGAATCCCGGTACTTTGGTCCCCTTCATCATCGAAAAGATCAAGACATTGGGTACGGCTGCTTGTCCCCCTTATCATATCGCAGTGGTTATCGGCGGTACTTCTGCCGAAAAGAACCTGCTGACAGTGAAGTTGGCTTCTACACATTATTATGACGAATTGCCTACGACTGGCAACGAGTATGGCCGTGCTTTCCGGGATATAGAACTGGAAAAAGAAGTGCTGGCCGAAGTGCACAATATCGGTTTGGGTGCACAGTTCGGCGGAAAGTATCTGGCACATGATATCCGTATCATCCGTCTGCCGCGGCACGGCGCTTCCTGTCCGGTCGGTTTGGGTGTCAGTTGTTCGGCCGACCGTAACGTGAAATGTAAGATCAACAAAGACGGTATCTGGATCGAGAAGCTGGACAGCCATCCGGGCGAACTGATCCCGGCAGAACTGCGCGAGGCAGGCGAAGGCGATGCTGTCAAGATCAACCTGAACCAGCCGATGACAGAGATCCTGAAAGAACTGGATAAATATCCGGTGGCTACCCGTCTGTCTCTGAACGGTACGATCATCGTAGGTCGCGATATCGCTCACGCCAAGTTAAAAGAACGTTTGGATCGTGGTGAAGACCTGCCTCAGTATATCAAGGATCATCCTATCTATTATGCCGGTCCGGCCAAGACTCCGACCGGTATGGCTTGTGGTTCTATGGGCCCGACGACTGCCGGTCGTATGGACTCGTATGTCGGTTTGTTCCAGAGCCACGGTGGCAGCATGGTTATGTTGGCGAAAGGTAACCGTAGCCAGCAGGTGACGGATGCTTGCCAGAAATATGGCGGTTTCTATTTAGGCAGTATCGGTGGTCCGGCTGCTATTTTGGCTCAGAACAACATCAAGAGCATCGAATGTGTGGAATATCCTGAATTGGGCATGGAAGCAATTTGGAAGATCGAAGTAGAAGACTTCCCTGCATTCATTCTGGTAGACAACAAGGGTAACGATTTCTTCAAACAGATCAAACCGCGTTGCACTTGTGGTAAATAAGACGTGCTTTACGTTCATATAAAAGGGAGGGAATGATTTTTTCATTCCCTCTTTTTTATTGAGATGTTTACAGCTTCCGTAGCTGGTAATACAGAAATGGACAGGTGGGTCAAACTTGTCCGGTTGGCGTTTGTCCGGAAGCGATGCTTGTTCTTTCCAAAAGGATATAGGCTTGCTTGGAATAGGCTATACCCTTTTTGTTTGTAGCCTATATCCTTTTTCCGGATAGGTTATAGGCTATTTTGATTAAATGTTGCGGATGGTTATTGCTTTTTCATTCACCTTGTTTTTCTGACTGTATGGATGGGGGGCAATGAAAAGCGAGGTGAAGCTGAAATCCCAGGGTGAAGGTGGAAAAAGATAGTGCCTTCACCCTGGGAATGTTTGAAATATATGGCATAGAGATAAGAGGTGAAGGATAAAAGGAAAGTTGCGTATAAAAAATAACTCCCGTCCCTCAAAATATGGGGCGGGAGTTGTTTAGAAATTATACACGTATGTGTTTTACCGATTCTTAATCCTGGCGTTCGCGGCGAGGACCACGGTCTCCACGATCCTGACGGGGACCACGATCTCCACGTTCCGGTCTCGGACCACGTTCGGATCTCGGCGGACGTTCTTCGTAACCTTCCGGTTTCGGTAGCAGTACTTTGTGAGATAATTTGAATTTGCCTGTCTTGGCGTCGATGTCTACCAACTTGACGCTGATAGTATCACCTTCTTTCAGACCGGCCTGTTCAACTGTTTCCAAACGTTTCCAGTCGATTTCAGAAATATGGAGCAAGCCGTCTTTGCCTGGCATGAATTCAACGAATGCACCGTAAGGCATGATAGAAGAAATCTTTCCTTCGTAGATTTCGCCGATTTCAGGAACGGCAACGATACCTTTGATAGCGCGGATAGCGGCATCGATTGTCGCTTTATTCGTTCCGGAGATTTCGATTTTACCCACTCCGTCTTCTTCTTCAATAGCAATAACAGCACCTGTCTTTTCCTGAATACCCTGGATAATCTTACCACCCGGGCCAATTACTGCACCGATAAATTCTTTGCCGATTGTCATTGTTTCGATTCTCGGAGCGTGAGGCTTCAGATCAGAACGAACTTCAGGCTGGGCTTCCATGATCTTGCCCAAGATGTGCATGCGGCCTTCTTTTGCCTGTGCCAATGCGTTTTCAAGAATTTCGTATGACAGACCGTCTACCTTGATATCCATCTGAGTGGCAGTGATACCGTCTTTTGTACCTGTCACCTTGAAGTCCATGTCGCCTAAGTGGTCTTCATCTCCCAGGATATCGGATAGGATAGCGTAGTTCTGACCTTTGTTTTCGGAGATCAGACCCATTGCGATACCGGACACAGGCTTCTTCATCGGAACACCTGCGTCTCTCAACGCCAGCGTACCTGCACATACGGTTGCCATTGAAGAAGAACCGTTGGACTCTAATATGTCAGAGATCACACGTACTACGTAAGGATAGTCTGTTGGGATCATCCGTTTCAATGCACGGTGAGCCAGGTTTCCGTGACCGATTTCACGACGACCCACACCGCGGGAAGCTTTTGCTTCGCCAGTAGAGAATGGTGGGAAGTTATAATGTAACAGGAAACGTTCTTTTCCGTGATTCAGTACATCGTCGATCATTTTTTCATCGGCTTTTGTACCTAAGGTGACAGTCGAAAGTGACTGTGTTTCACCACGTGTGAAAATAGCAGAACCGTGAGGGCCGGGCAGACAGTCTGTTTCGATCCAGATCGGACGGATTTCAGTAGTCTTACGGCCATCCAGGCGTTTTCCTTCGTCCAGAATAGCACGGCGCATCGCTTCTTTTTCTACATCGTGGTAATAACGGCCGATCATTTCAACCTTCTCGTCTGTCAATTCTTCTTCAGAGAATTGAGCTTTATATTCTTCGACAACTGCTTCGAATGCTTCGGCACGCTGATGTTTGTCGGTACCGGAGGTTGCAACAGCGTATGCTTTTGCATAACATTTTTCGTGTACATCTTTGCGCAGTTCGTCGTCGTTGATTTCGTGGCAGTATTCGCGTTTAACCAGTTTGCCGCAAGCTTCGGACAGTTCAAGCTGTGCCTGGCACTGTATTTTGATTGCTTCGTGTGCTACTTTGATCGCTTCCAGCATTTCTGATTCTTGAACTTCGTCCATTTCGCCTTCCACCATCATGATGTTGTCAAGCGTAGCACCCACCATAATATCAATATCTGCTTTTTCCAATTCAGAGAACGTAGGGTTGACTACATACTTACCATCGATACGTGCGACGCGGCATTCAGAGATCGGTCCGTTGAAAGGAATATCCGATACAGCCAATGCGGCGGAAGCAGCCAATCCGGCCAGTGCATCCGGCATGTCTTCACCGTCTGCGGAGAATAATATAACGTTTACATATACTTCGGCATGGTAATTGTCCGGGAAAAGAGGACGGAGGGCACGGTCGACCAAACGAGAAGTCAGGATTTCGTAGTCGGAAGCTTTACCTTCTCTTTTTGTAAAACCACCAGGAAAACGGCCAAATGCCGAGAATTTTTCTTTGTACTCTACTTGTAACGGCATGAAGTCAACACCCGGGTTTGCATCTTTAGCGGCGCAAACAGTAGCCAGCAACACGGTGTTGCCCATACGTACGGTAACTGCACCGTCCGCCTGTTTTGCCAATTTCCCGGTTTCGATGGTGATGGTTCTTCCATCAGCCAATTCGATCGTCTTGTTAATTGGATTAAGCATAATCTTTTTCTTATTTTTCTATCTGTAAAATTGGTGCAAATGTAATGAAAGTTTATCTGTAAACGTGTGAAAATGAAAATAAAAAACATGAGAAAAGCTCTTTTTTATAAAAATAGCAGGAAGATTTAGCGAATAATGGTGCCACAATTGTAAATTAATGTATATTTGCAGCGGATTAAAACAAGAAGTAAAGATATGATGAAACAAATATCCACACGACTGTTGACTGTTTTAGGACTGTGCATGTTCTTTTTCTCAGCTTGTAACAACTCCTCGGATTTCATTGTGAAGGGAGTCGTGGCAGGGGCTGACGGTCAGCTTATGTATTTAGAAAATGTCGGAATCTCTAATGTGGTGACACTCGATTCCATCAAGCTGGCTCCTGGCGGGAAGTTCAAGTTTACGGAAAAGCGTCCTGAGTATCCGGACTTTTATCGTTTGCGTCTGAATAACCAGTTGATCTATTTTGCGGTTGATTCAACCGAAACCATATCTTTCGTTGCTGATGCTGGTACTTTCGCAACTTCCTATTCTGTAGAAGGATCTGAAAACTCAAAGGCGATAAAGGCGATCACCTTGGCTCAACTGGATGCAAACCAGGCTATCAGCCGCTTGAGGAAGGAATATGAAGATAAAATGATTTCAGATACGACCTACCGTATGAAGGTTTTGGCTGCTGCCGATGCCTATAAAGAAGTCGCCCGGAAATATATTTATTCGGCGCCGATGTCCACAGCCGCCTATTTCGCTTTGTTCCAGCAGATCGATGGTTTGTTGTTCTTTGATTTGTATGACAGGAAAGATGTCAAGGCATATGGAGCGGTTGCGACCAGCTACAATCATACTTATCCGGAAAGTCCGCGTTCGAAGCATTTGTACAATCTGACATTGCAATCCATGAAGGTCTTGCGTGCGCAACGTCCTGTCGATTACAGCAATGTGGAAACAAAAGAAATTTCATTCCTTGATATCGAATTGCCGGATGTTCGGGGTGAAGTGGTAAAACTGTCTACGGTTGCTCCCGGCAAGGTGGTGTTGATAAACTTTACGGCTTATCAGACGGAATGGTCGCCGGCTTTGAATATGGCATTGGGTGAATTGTACACAAAATACCATGACCAAGAACTTGAAATTTATCAGGTGTCGTTGGATAGTGATTTCCATTTTTGGAGAAACGGGGCCTCTAATTTGCCGTGGGTTACTGTCCACGATCCGCAGTCTGTTTATTCGCAGGTGGCAGGTTTGTACAATGTAAAACAATTGCCCGCTCTTTTCATCCTCGATCGCAAAGGAAACTTGGTTAAGCGTGTCGAAGACGTGAAGAAACTGGAAGCAGACGTAAAAGCAGTACTTTGATTTGTGAATTATAATTTATACGTTGATGAAATCATAACTCATAGGTCCTAACATGTTGTAAAGCACTTCAAAAGGATTTGCGTTCTTAAAAAAGATCGTTTATCTTTGCAAAGTCTAAAAATACAGAGAAAGAGGAGTTCCGGCCAAGCAGTTGGTCGGGATTCTTTTTTTATTATGCAATAATCAATAATAACATTTTAAATAAATAGGAGGATTTAGTATGGCAGTGAGCTATATGACGAAAGATGGCTATGATAAGATTTTAGCTGAAATCAATTATCTGGAAACAGTGAAACGTCCGGAAATATCTGCCCAGATTGCAGAGGCCCGTGACAAAGGTGATTTGTCTGAAAATGCTGAGTATGACGCAGCAAAGGAAGCACAGGGCATAATGGAAGCAAAGCTTTCCCAGTTGAAGGGCTTGATTTCAAATGCCCGCCTGATAGACGAAACCCGTGTTCAAACAGATGAAGTCCAGATCCTGAACAAGGTTAAGATCAAGAACACAAAGAACAATGCAGTCATGACGTATACTCTGGTCTCAGATTCGGAAGCAAACCTGAAAGAAGGCAAGATTGCGGTCAGTACTCCGATTGCGCAGGGGCTGATGGGAAAAAAGGTCGGTGACATTGTGGAAATCAAAGTCCCATCCGGCATGATGAGCTTTGAAATTATGGATATATCGATTTAATAATATAACATTATGGCATCAATATTCAGTAGAATTGTGGCAGGTGAGATCCCTTGTCATAAAGTGGCGGAAAACGAAGAATTCTTTGCTTTTCTGGACATTAATCCGGTTGCTGTCGGTCATACGTTGGTGATTCCGAAAAAAGAAATCGATTATATTTTCGACATAGAAGATCCCATGCTTGGACGTATGATGGCATTTGCCAAACGGGTGGCTCGTGCACAAGAAGCTGTTATACCTTGCAAACGGGTAGGTTTGGCAGTTATGGGACTGGAAGTTCCTCATGCGCATATTCATTTAATTCCGATCCAGAAGGAGTCTGATATGTATTTTGGCGGAAAGAAAATGGAGGTTACTCAGGACGTGCTCGCAGACACCGCTGCACGGATAAGAAATGCCTTTAAATAAATGAGGTAAAGTCTTTTTTGGTAAAAAACTTTATGTATATTTGTAACCGCTTCTTCCTCTGTATGACAATATTGAGAGGAAGAAAGCGGTTTTTTATAAAGATTCATTAGTGGTTTTTACTCATAAATTTGTTAACCTTAGAAGAAAGGCCCCCCTTGTGAAAGGACGGCCTTCTTTTTTTAACACACAATTATTGTTATACGCAATTTTATTTGGGGTTTTTAATCAACTTTGGTTATGGAACCGCTCCCGATAATGCTCTTTTCCTTTATGTTCGGATTTCCTTTGTATCGGATAGTCCCGCTCCCGGCTATTTTGGTGGATATTGCCTTGTTTGCGGTGATTTCGATATGGGTGCTTCCGGCCGCTTTGCAAGTAAGTTCTTCTGTCTCTAGACCAAACGCTTTGATCTTGCTGCTACCGGCGCTTTTAATATTCATCTTTTCTGTTTTACCGCTTAGAGAGACAGTGCCGCTACCCGCGATTTCGCAATCTAAACGGGTGATGGCAATGGAATCGGCTTTTATAGTTCCTCCTCCTGCAAATCTAATTTCCAGTTTTTTGCCGTTGAGACCTTTGCCTAAATCACAATTGCCTCCGCCTGCCATTTTGAACTCTTTCAGTGCAGTCGAGTTGGTTATCACGATAAAGCGGGTGGGGTTGATTCCGGTATGCCTATTTTTGGGGCGGACAACCAACACTTTGCTATCGGTATTGATATCCAGAAGATCCATGATATTTTGGTCTGTCTCGACTTTCAGATAGGGAACGTCATCCGATTGCATATATTTGAAGTCGACGTTTTCTCCCTCGATTTGTATCTCGTCGTAATCCTTTATCGGGATTTCCTTGCTTACGACATTGCCGTCACCGGAAACCTTGTTTATATGGCAGGAGCATAAAAGCCCTGCCATGAGTATGAGTACCAGTATGAATGAATATGATTTTTTCATGATTCTGTTGTTTTTATAGATTATATATTGAAGAAATTGTACCAGGGTAATGTGCTCCATCCGTTTATTCCGGTCTGGTAGAAGTAGATGACGCACAGCACTACGGATACTAACCATAAGATCAGCAACGTCCATTTAGCCGTATTGGGCAATGGCTTGGCTTTGAATAGTTGCATGCAGATTGCATATACCAGGGCAAAAATAGGAATGCCAATCAGTAGAATGAATCCGATGCATCCCATGATGGCCAATGAAATAGGTGCTCCCGCTATCAGATTGGCCCCGAACGGCGACAATTGATATAGGAAGCCTGTGCCTCCGGCAATAAGGGCAAAGGTGACGACGACCAATATAAAGGCAACGAGCAATAATGGCGGTAGCAGGATGATTCCGATCAGTATGGCCAGGAATTTGAGGATGAAACCTACCACACCGACAAACAAGTCCGCTAGTTTTTGCAGAAAGCTTCTCGGTTTGTCGGAACTCATATAATCATTTACATTATTGCTGACCTTCTCGAAGCCATCCGTAACTGTTTTGCCTATGTTTTCGAGGGTGACGCTTTGTCCGCGCATCATCAGCTTGTCGGCTGCGGTCCGGGCCAACGGCATTACCAGCCATAGTATAAGGTATAAGATGATGATCGGTGCATAAGGAATAAAAAGCAGGATGATCATAGCAAGGCGTACAGCCGTCACGTCCCATCCCATATAAGCGGCGATACCACCGGCTACACCTCCCAATACCCGGTTGTCCGGATCGCGCATCAGCTTTTTCGGGCCTCTGGGAATCTCTTCTTCCTGAAAAGCTTGTGTCCTGGCTTCTTCCTTATATTCTTTTTCTTCTTCACCTTCAAACAATTCTTCCGGCTTGCCCATACGCTTGATTACTTCTTCGACATGTTCGATTGTGATCACTTCGTAGCCCAGTCGAACCCGCTCATTGAATAGTTCGGAGATACGCATTTCAAAATCGTTCATAATCTCTTCCGAACCTTCTTCCTTGCGGAAGTGGATGCGGAGGTTTGCTAGATATTTATCGAGTAGTTGATATGCATCTTCGTCAATGTGGAAAACCGTTCCTCCCAAATTAACTGTCAGTGTCTTCTTCATTGTTTTCTGATTTTAATTGTTTCTGATGTGGTTTATTGTATCATTCAGTTCCTGCCAGGATGTTTCCAGCTCTCCAAGAAATTCTTCTCCCTTCGGGGTGAGCTGGTAATACTTGCGAGGCGGTCCTTGAGTAGATTCTATCCACTGGTAGCTTAACAATTCGCTGTTCTTTAGTCTTGTTAACAGAGGATATAGGGTACCTTCCACTACAATCAATTTAGCTTCCTGTAACTTCTGGATAATGTCAGAGGTGTACGCCGGCTCTTTTTTGAGAAGCAATAGAATACAATATTCCAATGTTCCCTTTCTCATTTGTGATTTTACGTTCTCTGCATTCATTTTTATTTTGTTTTACGCTACAAATATATGCATTGCCTGTGTACTATGCAATACATACTACTATGTTTATCCTAATTTAACATTAATATTGCACAAATCCGGCACTTTTGTGTAAAAAAGGGGCTAATCTCGTGACAAATAGAATAGAAAACCGTACTTTTGCAACATCAATTCAAAACAAAGAATTATGATTTACTACCATTATGCCGAGTTGGTTCATCGACAGGCAGAAAAATATGGCTCCCGTACCGCATTGAAATATCGTGATAATGCAACCGGGAAATGGTTAAAAATATCTTGGAAGGAATTTTCTGAAAAAGTTATGCTTACGGCCAAGGCAATGGCCGAATTCGGGATAGAAGTACAGGATAATATCGGGGTTTATTCACAGAATATGCCGCAATGCTTTTATACGGATTTTGGGGCATATGCGAACCGTGTGGTTTCTATTCCGATGTATGCAACGAATTCTCCGGGGCAGATCGAGTATATAATCAATGATGCTCATATACATACTTTGTTTGTCGGCGAGCAGTTGCAGTACAATAATGCATTCAAGGTGCAGAAAGAATCTCAATACCTGAAGCGCCTGGTGGTGTTTGATCCGGCTGTCAAGTTGAACCCGGAAGACAAGACTTCGATTTATTTTGACGATTTTTTGCGGCTGGGCGATAATGCGCATGCCGAGACAACGGTAAAGATCCGTACGAACGAAGCGGTGCCGGAAGACTTGGCTACCATAATATATACTTCCGGGACGACAGGAGAATCCAAAGGTGTCATGCTCCATCATTCCAATTATTTGGAAGCCATGCGTATCCATGACATCCGCCTCCCGATGGTGACGGATAAAGACCTTTCTATGTGTTTCTTGCCACTGACTCATATTTTTGAAAAAGCGTGGTCTTACTATTGCCTGCATAAGGGAGTGACGATTGCGATCAACCAGGATCCTAAAATGATTCAGAAGACATTACCGGAGGTACACCCTACATTGATGTGCAACGTCCCTCGGTTCTGGGAGAAGGTATATGCCGGCGTGCATGAAAAGATCAACTCGTCATCTTCCACCATGAAGAAAATCTTTTTGGATGCTATCGAGACCGGGCGCAAGTATAACCTGGAATATAAAAATAAGAGCATTCCGGCTCCTTTCGGGTTGAAATTGAAGTTCGAAATGTATAATAAGACTGTTTTCAATTTGCTGAAACGGGTGTTGGGGATCGAACGTGGTCGTTTTTTCCCGGTGGCCGGTGCGCCGCTCTCGGATACGGTCAATGAATTTTTGCAGTCTGTCAATATCCCTATTGTGTATGGTTACGGTTTGAGCGAGACGACAGCGACCGTCTGCTTCTATCCTGAAATCGGATTTCAGTTCGGTTCGATCGGAGAAGTCATGCCAGATGTACAGGTACGGATTGATCCGGAGAATAGCGAAATTCTGGTAAAAGGCAAGACTGTGATGTCCGGTTATTATAATAAGCCAGCCGAAAATGAAAAGGCGTTTACAGAAGATGGTTATTTTCGTACAGGAGATGCCGGAAGGATGGAAGGGAACACGTTGTTCTTTACTGAACGTATCAAGGACTTATATAAGACATCGAACGGCAAATACATCGCTCCGCAAGCGATTGAAATGGTTATGAGCGGCGATCAGTATATCGAACAGATTGCTGTTATCGGTGACCAGCGTAAGTTTGTCAGCGCGTTGATTGTTCCCGCTTATCCATTATTGGAAAAGTATGCCGAAGAAAAGGGGCTGGCTGTCGGTAGCCGGAAAGAACTTGTCCGAAATAAGGAAATCCTTCGCCTGATCGAGACACATATTGAGGAAAACCAGAAGAACTTGGCTTCTTATGAGAAGATCAAGCGCTTCACCTTGCTGTCCGAACCTTTTACGATGGGGGCTGAACTGACGGATACACTTAAGCTCCGTCGTTCCGTCATTCTGAAGAAATACGCAGATCCGATCGAAAAGATGTACGAAGAAGCTTCGAATATGTGGGGTAGTAATCCGGTTTAGATGGGGTAGCTGTGACATTTTGATAGTCAGGAAAATTGAGTATCTTTGCGGGACAAATTTAAAAACAAGAATTTTTATGATCACATCAGACCAACTACACAATGTGTTGGAGCGCGAGCAAGCGCTGAGGGGGTATCTTTGACATAGATGGTAAGACCATCCAGTTAGAAGAAGAAGAGTTACGCACTCATGATCCTGGTTTCTGGGAAGATGCCAAACGGGCGGAAGTCCAGATGAAGAAAGTAAAAGAACTGAAAAAGTGGATCGAACTTTATAACGAGGTTCATGCTGCAGCAGAAGAATTGCAGTTGGCTTATGATTATGTAAAAGAAGGAATCGTCAGCGAAGAAGAAGTTGACGAGGCTTATGGCAATGCCATCCAGTTGGTGGAAAGCCTGGAGTTCCGCAATATGTTGCGTCAGGAAGCCGACCAGATGAGTTGTGTGCTGAAGATCAACTCCGGTGCCGGCGGTACGGAAAGCCAGGACTGGGCTTCCATGTTGCTCCGTATGTATACGCGTTGGGCGGAGGCGAATGGATATAAGATTTCCGTAGCCAACTATCAGGAAGGGGATGAGGCCGGTATTAAAACGGCGACTCTCAACATCGAAGGCGACTATGCTTACGGATATTTGAAGGGTGAAAACGGTGTGCATCGTCTGGTACGTGTGTCTCCTTATAATGCGCAAGGCAAGCGAATGACTTCATTTGCTTCTGTTTTTGTCACCCCGCTGGTCGACGACACGATCGAGGTGAAAATCGATCAGGCTGCCATCTCTTGGGACACGTTCCGTTCGGGAGGTGCCGGTGGGCAGAACGTGAACAAGGTGGAATCCGGAGTGCGTCTGCGTTATCAATTTAAAGATCCTTACACGGGCGAAGAAGAAGAGATCCTGATCGAGAATACGGAAACCCGCGACCAGCCTAAGAATCGGGAGAATGCGATGCGTCAGTTGCGTTCAATCTTGTACGATAAGGAATTGCAACATCGTATGGAAGAGCAGGCAAAGGTGGAAGCCGGAAAGAAAAAGATCGAATGGGGTTCCCAGATCCGTAGCTATGTGTTTGATGATCGTCGTGTAAAAGACCATCGTACCAATTTCCAGACATCCGATGTCAACGGTGTGATGGATGGTAAAATTGATGATTTCATCAAGGCTTACCTGATGGAGTTCGGTGCTGAGGAATCTGCAGAAAAGTAAGATTTCTACTTTAACATTTGCATATCTCGATTATAAATCGTAATATTGCACCCGATTTCAGAGCTACGCTTTGAACAGGTCCTATAGCTCAGTTGGTTAGAGCACCTGACTCATAATCAGGGAGTCCTTGGTTCAAGCCCAAGTGGGACCACACAAAAGGTTTACACATTGAGTGTAAACCTTTTGTGTTTTTAAGTACTTGCCGATTTCCATCTTATGCCGGTGCGAATGTTGCCCTTTTCCGCATGATGGGAGATACTTCCCGGAACGCGTTGATCTTCCTTGCCCAAAGTATGCAACCCAAAGAGCAAGTTGCGCATGCCATGAAGACAATACCCGTCGTGACCATCGTATCGTCCAATCCGACTAAAGGAGATACCAGTCCTCCGAACCCAAAGCCGACTGCACCCGATAAAGCCGAAGCTGTGCCGGCATGTTCACGTTCACATTCCATAGCCAAGGCGGTAGTCGAGGTGAAAGAGAAGCCCATCATGAATAGTAAGGTGATTAGCAATCCCTCGTAAATCCAGAAATTGCAATTTAGGTTCATGGCTATACATACGATAATGGAAAGGACAAGCATGCCTATGCTACTGGCGAGCGTGTTGTTTTCCGGTCGGCGGAATCTGACGGATAAGCCGGCATCCCAATAGCAGGATAATTCCTAATGCCAGTAATACCCAGAAGATCCCTTTCCAGTCAATCCCTTCTGTTAAGCCTCCTCCGATGATCGGAGCGGCTACAGGAGCGACTCCGTTGATTGCTCCGATTATCGCAAGTGTCTTTGCCAACTCTTTACCGGTGAACATATCTGTCGCGACGGAACGGGAGATTACGATACCGCCGGCACCTACAATCCCTTGTAGCAAGCGCAGTATTGCAAATATCTCGATAGTGGGAGCAAAGATGCAACCTATCGTGGAAATGATAAAAAGATACATGGCTGCTAACAATGGAGAGCGACGCCCATACTTATCACTTAGCGGGCCGAAAAAGATTTGTCCTGCCGTCAGTCCGATCATACTGGCTGTCAAACCTAATTGTACCAATGAAGGTGTTGTCTTGAAATATTCTCCCATCGAAGGCAGGCTGGGGAGATACATGTCTGTGACAAAAGGCCCGAATGCCGTCAACATCCCTAACAGGGTAAGGAGAAAAAACTTGGAGTTTCCATTCTTACTTTGTATGTTAATCATCTTTTTTCTTTTTTATCTGATAAAACATGCAAAAGTACATTCAAACGGGCAAGTACGATTGTTTAAAATATCCGTTTCTTTGGTTATTATCGGTAGCTTTTCAATATCGGATTTCCGGTCGCCCTCCTCGATCTGTTTTTCTTGGTTCGTCCCTTGTTGGAAAATTCCGGTGAAGGTTACTCTGACGGGCAAGCCGTTTGTATCGAGTGTCACCTCTTCTCGGTAATCTATGTCCATTGACGGTTCACCTCCACGGCTGACTTCGTAGGTTTTGTCCCCGATTTTGTTAAAATGTACCCAGGCATGTCCGTCAGCCATATCTTTGGGAGGCGTGTAGAATATGCCGGATAATTCCCCTTCCTCATAACTGAAATGAGTCGCTTGCCCATCCGGATATTGGATCCCGGCAAACTGGTTGCCAGAGTAAATGAATGAAGCGGTAACTAGCCCGTTTGAAAGAAGGACACTGGGCCGCCCGTCTATGCCTGTCAGCTTGATGTCGTCATTATCGCTGCAGGAAGATTGGCACAATCCGTCCATCAATAAGACGGCGGATAGAATAGTCGAAAGTAACTTGTTCATAATAATATCTGGTGTTTGTTTCTAATATGATGAAAAGATGGAGAGGAAAAAGGGTTGCAGTATTTTCTTTGCGGATGTTTATAATTTGCTATTTTTGTAAAATGCTATAACCATCCGGTGGCTCGGATATAAAAAAGTAAAAAATGGAAAAAGCGAATGTTACTTTGTACACGGTCATCGGAGATTCTAACCGTATCGTGGAAGCAATCCGGGAACGTTTTAAAGAGATGACCAAAGAATTTGTTTGTGAAGACGAAACGATCGACTTGACTTTGCCGGATGGAACACATGTCATCTTCTCGATCAAGCACCGGATGAGCAAGCCGGACTTTATTGCTTCCCATATATCTGGTATGGCCAATTATTTCTCGCAGGTGAAGACGCCATTGGTTGGACTAAAAGAAAATGTCTTGCTCCAGATACGTGTGTTCAACTGTGTGACTGGGATCACTTTCGATCTGAACGACAATGAAGACCGGACGAACTATATCCTGAACCGTTTATTCGAGATTGCCGGAGACGTGAACGGTTTTCTGCTCTATCCGAGCATGCAGATCTTTACCGGTGAAGGGAAGCTCCTCTTCTCTGCCAAAGGCGAAAGTCAGTTGACCGAATTTATCCCGGTCGGGAATGCCGATTTATTGGACGGGAACTACCAGGAAGAAGCTCAGGCTGATGTGGAAAGACGTTTGCGTTCGATTGCGTTGCTCGAAGAGAAACATGTCCCTTATATGGAATATTTGCGTAGTGAAGCATTGGAAAGTGAAGCCCGTTTGAGAAGCCGGAAGGAGATGGTGCAACGTGCCGCCGCGTTGTTTGCTGTTGCTGTCTATTCGGAAGTCATGCTTTCGGGAGGTTCGGGACGGGAAGAAGCCTTGTTCTATTTTAATAAGATGGAACAGTTGTACGAGGTGGAATCTTACCTGTCACCGGCCGAAGCTGCTTATATCGATAATCCTGATCCGGAAGAACAGGAATGTATTCTGTTCGGATGGCGCTATGAATGTGCCGGTGTTTTGCTTTGGGCGGCAGGTGTTGTGGATGATTTGCCTTATCCGTCTGAGATTATTGATGTCCCTGTTTTGGCTGCTATTTTCTGGCAACATAAAGGTATCGGTGGATTGCTTTCGAAAGGTTTCTCTCGTTCGCAGTCCGAAATATTGGATGCTGCCGATATTACACTTCGGTATGATTGGGCTTGTGTGGAAGCACGAGTTCATGGAAAAGAAGCTCCTGCTTCGCTGAATGGGGACGTTGTCATGGAACGGCATTATGCTTTTAATTGGATTATCGGAGCGAATGGCGGTGCAGACTGGGATGATATCCAACCGAATACATGATGCTAGATCTATCACGATTTTGAAAATGTCTTGGATGAAGATATCAGTCTTTGCTCTTGATGGCAAATATCCCTTTGTCTCTATGCAGATTTCTTTTGTGAAAACTACCTTTATACTATCATGATTTGTTGTCAATTCATTAAAAATCAATGAGCGTAGAATGATAGATGGTATGAAAGTTGCTTTTCCTATAATCATGCTATCATAAAACAAGCACATTTTTTTCGAAAGCATATGACTTATTTTAAAGTAATTACCTACTTGTCTCTCTTGACATCCGGGTCTCACCACCTTTCATATCCAGGTCCTGCGACCGTACAGATGGGGGTGGAATCTTGTTAAAACGAGGGTATTTGTGAATAGATCTGCCTGTTTTTAGTTAAATTAGTCCGTTTCTTTTGGAAAAATCCCAAAGTGGCAGACAACTATGATTGTGGAATGATAGTAGCATGATAGTCAAATTTGCTACTATCATTCCTATACTTATTGATATTCAATAGATATATTCGAATTATGATAGTATGATAGTCCTTTTCGAAAACTTATGTAAGAAGAAGGTCTTCTTTTTGCCGAATGGAGAATCTTTATCTGCCGTTTACCACGAAATTTCGTATCTGGCATTCCGTTCCCTGTGAGGCGGGGTTCTTCTTTTTTGATATGCGGAGAACCAGTTTGTGATCCGTGTCTTTCAGTTCCGTTTCCAGCATGTAGACCCAGGGAATATAAAGATTGTGGCTCCATTCAGTGAAAGTATCCAGTTCTTTGAACGGGGCGCTGTCGACACTATATTCCAAGATTCCGGCAGAAGGTCCGCTGACGCAGAAAATACCGATCGCTTTCCCCCGGAAATCCAGTGTTAGTCGGTCTCCTGGACGTGTAGCTTCTAACATAGGAACATCGACAAAGCCGTTCCGCTTGCCGGCCTTGTTGTCGGGATGCCAGTTGTCTACTAATTTCCAACCTTTGTTCAAGTGGGCTTTTTCGAGAGCGATGAAGTCTCCGTTATAATAACTGTAGGCATCCAGCGGCTTGGCCGGAATGTCGTGTGCCGCAATTGTCCCTTCCGGCGAAACTCCTTTCCACATCTCGTCGAAAAGATGGCCGATAGCGGCAGCATAAAACTTATGGCCGAAAGGTTTCGGATGAGTGCCGCCGAACTCGTCCCAGGTAAATTCGCCGTTTTGCATCCGTTCGCCGATCTCCTGGCAGAGATTAATCGAAGGAATAAGATAGTGATTCGCCACCCGTTCGTGATTCAGGATAACATCCGGCATCTGGCGGCGGGCGATCATCGGGATAAACGGGTCATAGATGAAATGCAACATGACGATATCCATTTCCGGGTTGCTTTCCAAAGCATGGCGCACTTCCCCTTCCATGCCGCGTATCTGTTCGAGGGCGCTGAATCCGTTCGTGTCGTCGTTTACGGCGGCTTCGACAAAAAGAAGGTCGACTTTCCCTTTCGAAAGGATGTCATGTTGCAGGCGGAAGGAACCCGGAGTCGTCCCGGTCGAACCGATGCCTGCTTCTACCCATTCGAACTGTGTATAAGGGAAACGTTGCTGTAGTTGTCGCTCTATCATATTGCGCCATCCGTCCATTTCCGTGATGGAACCTCCCAGGAAGGCAACCCGCGCCCGGCGTTCTTTCTCGAATTTACGGAACGAGTTTTGCAAGCTGCCACGTACATTGTAATGTATATACTTTTCGTACTCCGGCTGCTGGCGAAGGATGAAGTCTACTACCGGTTCCGGATTGTCCAAACTATGTGGATGATGGTCGCACCCTTTCTTTAGGATAACTTCCACCGGACCTCCTGCCGCAAGGTAGCGTGAACGTACGACATCCATGTTTTCCTTGTAGGGGACGGTCTGATCGCTGTCGCCGCATACACTGATGATCGGTATACCTGCGGCTGCAATCGGGGCGAGGTTGTCGATCGGGTTCCCTTTGAAATGTTCCATTCCTGCATCTGTCAGGTTCCATTCCTTCAACAGATCATTCCACAAAGCCGTGTTTTTTCTTCCCGGCCAGCTAAACACGTCGCAAACAGGAGCGTCTACATATATACAAGCCACTTTCTCTGTATTTTGAGCCGCCCAGTTGAAGACGAACAAACCGCCGCGGCTGAATCCTTCCAGCGTGACTTTTTCGGAAAGATTATAAAGATCCGTCATATTCTCATAGAATTCGGTGCCCAGAGAAACTGCCCTTGGACTTCCATATAGATGAGTTACATCGTAATAAACAATGTGGAACCCTTTTTCCAGTAACGCTTTGTCCACACTTGGAAAAGCATCGAAGAACGCCGGACGCCAGATCCACGGATTTCCTTTGGCTGCTTTTTTAGGTACGACAATGGTTGCCTGGCGATCCTTGAAGGTGAAATCGTAGCGGTCGCATCCGTTCCATTCGCCTGTTTTTTCATGGGCTTGGGCGACCAGACCGGTTATCAGGGCCAGAAGTACCAAATAAATAATCTTTTTCATAATAATCATGGTATTTATAAAGTTTACATTGGAGAAACAAACGTACATAAAATGCTTATTTTATGCAAATCAAACCTCTAAGAATCGGAGGTGGGATGTGAAAGAAATAAAAATACTTCGTGTATTCGCACACACAAACTTGTGTAGAACAAAAAAAATGCCTTATATTTGCCCCGTATTATGAAAAACGAATATTAATATCATGAACACATTTCAAAAAGCAAGTGAGAAAATGACAAATTACAGATGGACAATCTGTGCGATGTTATTTTTTGCAACAACAGTGAATTACCTCGATCGCCAGGTTCTTTCTTTGACCTGGGATGAATTTATCAAACCGGAGTTCCATTGGGATGAATCCCATTACGGTACGATAACATCAGTTTTCTCAATTGTGTATGCAATCTGTATGCTGTTTGCCGGCCGTTTTATCGACTGGATGGGTACGAAGAAAGGATATCTTTGGGCTATCGGTGTTTGGTCGTTCGGAGCCTGTCTCCATGCCGGTTGTGGTATTGCAACCGAACATTATGTCGGAATGAATAGTGCAGCCGAATTGATTGCAGCGACAGGAGATGTTGTTGTGATATTGGCAACCGTGAGTATGTATTTCTTTCTGGCTGCCCGTTGTATTCTGGCATTGGGTGAAGCAGGTAACTTCCCCGCTGCTATCAAGGTTACGGCTGAATACTTTCCAAAGAAAGACCGTGCTTATGCGACTTCGATCTTCAATGCCGGTGCTTCTATTGGGGCTTTGGTCGCTCCTATCTCTATTCCCTTGTTGGCAAAAGCTTGGGGCTGGGAAATGGCTTTTATCGTGATCGGTGCGCTCGGTTTTGTCTGGATGGGTTTGTGGGTATTCATGTACACGACCCCGGACAAGAGCAAACATGTGAATAAAGCCGAGTTGGAGTATATTGAACAGGATAAAAACGAAAAAGACGTTGTCGTCGTTGAAGAAGAACACGAGAAGAAGATCGGTTTCTTGCAATGTTTCACGTTCAAACAGACTTGGGCCTTTGTTGTCGGTAAATTCATGACGGACGGGGTTTGGTGGTTTTTCCTTTTTTGGACTCCTTCTTATCTGAATACGCAGTTCGGTATCAAGACCTCCGATCCGTTGGGCATGGGGTTGATCTTTACTTTGTATGCCATCACGATGTTGTCTATTTACGGAGGTAAACTGCCGACGATTTTTATTAACCGAAGTGGAATGAACCCATATGCCGCTCGTATGAAAGCGATGTTGATTTTTGCTTTCTTTCCTTTGTTGGTACTGTTGGCGCAGCCGTTGGGTACGATTTCTCCGTGGTTTCCGGTTATCATGATTGGTATCGGTGGTGCAGCTCACCAGTCATGGTCTGCCAATATTTTCTCTACTGTCGGTGACATGTTTCCGAAATCGGCTATTGCAACCGTTACGGGTATCGGAGGTATGGCCGGTGGTGTCGGTTCCATGATCTTGCAGAAGGTGGCCGGGAATCTGTTTGTTTATGCAGATGCTACTCAGATGACATTTATGGGCTTCACTGGCAAGCCTGCCGGCTATTTCATTATCTTCTGCGTATGTGCCGTCGCTTATTTGATCGGTTGGACTATCATGAAGATTTTGGTCCCGAAATATAAGGTGATCGTTCTTGAATAGTTGACATAGAGAGTATATAGTTTATAAGAGAAGAAGGAGGATGTGCCTGTATGGATGCATTCTCCTTTTTTACTATAGGAGAGCGGCTGCTTTTCCGAATACGTTCAAGAATGACTGGTTGACCAGTGTTTGATTGATTTTGCTCCGGAAAGAAAATCTTTGCGATCACTTAAATCACACTTTTTCGGGCGAAGGTGAAAGGAACTTTTTCCTTTTTATCATGATAATATCCCAATATTTTTTCTTACGTACCTTGAAGATAGAGTATTTGTATCCAGAGCGGAACGTATAAAAAAGTTTTCAAATCATTTGGAAGTTTGTATTAGAAGAATTACTTTTGCACCCGCATTCGAGCGAGAAGGTCGGCAGTTAACATGATGATGAGGTAGTTTCAGTGATAGCGAGGATGAGGTTAGCTAGGCTAAGCGAATATCCGACCATCCGGGGGCTTTG